>Ga0115005_10001693_pt1 | contig 17634 bp, 12 predicted proteins | sample ArcOceMetagenome_FD_87163 | JGI IMG/M metagenome (GOLD analysis project Ga0115005, IMG submission 87163) | Marine eukaryotic phytoplankton communities from Arctic Ocean - Arctic Ocean - Greenland ARC118M Metagenome | ecosystem: Environmental > Aquatic > Marine > Oceanic | place: Arctic Ocean... | reverse complement strand
GGTTATTTTAGCAAGGTAAAATAGCTAACAAATCATACAGAATTAGTTGATTCGTACAGAAAACGTATCCGTTTAAGGTGCGGCTGAAGTTTTCGTGAGATGCGGCTGCGGTGAGCTTCTTGCCGTTGAGTCCGCGGGAGGACACAAAATTGAAAGAGGTATTGAAGCAATATAATACTCTGACCCCATGTATCTATCTACTGACACTTTCATTGAAGCATCAATTTACTGACACATCCATTGAAGTATCCAAGGAACGCACCTGGTACAGGTTCTACTTATCCTACGTACAGAACTGCCGGAACCACAGATAGAAGGGGCTTCCGTTTCATGTTCTGTAACTTAACTTACAAAACAACAAACGTTATTAAGAGTATCTACCTAATCTAAAATCGTGCGCACACAAACCCACTGTGCCAAGTACATACGAGAAACTCCTAATTTACTTGATCGTCTGATCACTAAATTGGACAAACAGGGGAGTGAATGGAGCATATAATTCAAATCCGCAAACTACGTAGTCTTTATTCTTTAGTTATTGTACATTCGATTCACCAAACTTTTCGCCCTTGGTCTCACAGGTCATCGTGAGAATAATTAAAATCTCGTCATCGTTTCGTTTCAACTACAAAGACAGTGATGTTCTTCTGGTCTGAAAGGCCAGACACTTGCACCGAAACCGAGGGATGGGCACAAATCGAGGGTTCGTCTTGACAGGTGTTTTGATGATCGAGATGTTTATAATACGTGTACAGTAGTACAAAATTCTCAAATGTTCATTTGTACTTTAGATTTGAATTGAGGCCACTATTGAATTTTCTGATGAACTGAAGGGAATGCTTCAGTTCCATCAACTTCCATAATTCAATTTTATCATTCCTTCTGAGGCGACTGCGTTGAGATTTTGTTGCTGCCTTGGTCTGGTGATCCTCTGCATCAAGATCATCGGGGAGATCAGCATCTGTAATCTTTCGGAAGCCTCTGCTTGGTATCCTTGTTGTCTCTATTTTGTCCTGTAAACTAATATTGCACAAGTTACAATCATCGCCAAAAGTACATTTCCCACGCCTCGTAACAGACGACATGGACAAAGACGTTCCCTGCCAACTAAATGGACGGCACATGAATTCTTCCAGCTCAAGCTCTTCTCGGGATTTCTTCTTACCTCTGTTCTGGTAATCAAACAAACGCTGTCTTTCTTCGCATTGATCTTTGAAATTGAACTTTTCCAGAGCTTCCCCTTCAGCCATGTTTGTCCTCTCGCGAATTCCCCGGATGTAGAGCCTGTTCTCTGCCATATAATGTTCGTCGTCTATATTATCGCTTCGCTTGGATGAGACCATTTCTCGCTCTTCTAGCTTTTTGATTTGATCCTCCACTGTTTTCAAGATTGAGTCTACATGCTGTCCTTTGCGATATGATGCTCCTTTCATTTTCGCCTCGTGTCCCAAAATATCTGGCTGGAGGGCATACCAGTAAAAATCTGACGGCGATGATTCCAAATTATCATCAGGTGGATCGATGTACAATTCATCCTTCTCAATAGATGCAACCTTTTCTTCTAATCCCCCTCGAAGCTTCAGCTTTTTTCCACAGATTGATTTATCAACAACTCCCCCTCCAAGCTTCACCTTCTTTCCACTGATTGTGCACCCTTTATGACAAAGTTTTACATGAGTCAAAAGCGCATCGGCCGTTAGGAATGTTGTACGCCTTGGCGTTGAACCCTGAAGACAGAATGGACACATGCAAGTAATCATATGCTGCACAGCTTGAAAATCCTCTTTATGAACGTTTTTCAAATGATCTCGCAAATCACTGTACGCCATGGCTGTATCACACTTTGGACAGGCGTAAATATACAACCTATTCCTATTCATCTCTTCATCTGACAAATGAAGAGGCTTCCCAGGATGCATTTTTGCCACATGCTCATCTCGCTCCTTCATGGTTTTGAAGATATCTTTAGTTGTACAATAAGGACACCCAAATGATCCCGCATCCAAACAATGAAATCGTCGACGGTGCCGTTGGAGATAGGAAGGAAGAAAAACTTGCAAGCATGCCTCGCATTCTGTTGTCTCTGCATTTGATAGTAACTCTCGAGCTTTTTCTTTGGAGACGTAAAACGCATCCGCACCGAAGACTTCGCCACTTTCGTTTTTTCTCGGAAAAATCCCCTCGTTTCCATTCGATTTAGCGTTTCGTGGTATGGTTTGCCTTTTCAACTTTGATATTTGTTTCCCCCTGCTTGTATGGCCATTTTGTTTCGCTTTGGTATGATGTTGCTCCAAATTCAGAACACTCCCACTTGTTGCCCCCAATAGACCATCATCAATTTTAGCCACTTCACTCCGATCCCTGAGAAGTAAAACGCCAATTCCAGGAAAATAACCACAGTCCGCACCGCACTGCCAACACTGCTTCAAGTCGTAACTGAGGTGCGTACTACATAGCGGACAGAGAAATCCCGTTCCGCACTTCCCCTTCAGCCTGCTCAATTCCATTTGTTGCGCGTAGGTAAGGCGCGTATCTTTATATCGTTCGACTGCTTTTATCCGTCGTTTGGGTCTGCCCTCTTTGGTTGTCTGGGCGATTGCGATATTGTCAAAATCCGTTGCGTAGAGCTGTACAGAGGATGGGTTGGCGCTGGGGTTCTGGTTGGCATTGACTGTTGTGGATTCTGTAGTTTTCTTGATTCTATATTCATCTCTGGTCAATCGCTCGAGTTCAGTGGCTAGTCTTCTTCGTTTGCGGCCTTTGTTGATTTCGTTGGCTGGCTGCACCGCTGGTACCTGCGAAAGTACTGGTACTTGCACGGTGACTCCCATTTTTGGTAAATCATTTTCGTTTGGTTGGTTTGGTGACTTCTTTTCTTCTTCAGTGTTCATGATTTCGCTGCGCATTATAATTTATGCCATGAATGAAGATGGAGATCCAGAGAAGGATAAAAAAATGAATGTAGCAAGAGTCCTGATTAGGATCTTTCAAACATGTGTGATGGATGTTTGATGGTTGGGGTTGTTGTTCCCTGCTCGGTAAAACGGTATGTACTGGAAACCGACCTGCTGCCCTCTTCGCTTCGCCTTCACGTTGGCACGCACGACGCGCGCGACGTGAAAATTTTCCACTTCGCTTTGCGCTACGAACCCGGACTAATTTCATCCATGAAGTTTACAGTATTGTTCAGTGTTCCTATTTATGGCCTATAAATCTTATAAATCAATCATGCATGACATCATCATTACTTATGAAGAAAATCCTGATGCACAAGAGGGTGTTTTGTTTAGATTTCAGATTTGAAGGGGAAAGAAACCGACGATTTCAGATTGAGATTTCAGATTGAAGCTGCGAACAACTGCGAAGCTGCGAATGGAAATTCAACATCAGTACATCAGTCGTCCTTTTTACAGTACAAACTTACCAACCACCTCTTTTTGAATTTATTTATAGCTAATCTTCTTACAACAAACACTACACGTACATAATGATACCAAATTTGGGAGACAGCATCACGAGCACGAGTATGCTATCGAAATCAGTGAAAGGGCTATCGTCGTCCAACCTCACTGGGCTTCGTCAAAGGTGAGTGAGAAACGCCTACACGTATGATACTGTAGTTTTGCCACAGTCGTGCTCTTTTATCGCACCTTTATGATTGCACTCCCTTGCCTTCCCTATATTTATTCTAAACGATTGCATTATGTAGTACATCGCTATCTAGCGCGTCCATACGATACAGTGGTTACCTCTTCAAAAGATCCAACAAACCACACATGGAATCTAAAGAAAATCTGACTGATTTGGACACCACAGCGCCTACTAGTGAGCAGTCCTATAATGAATATGAAACTTCCACTCCTAATAACGATGACGTATTTAAGTTGCCATCCCTGCTACATCAAAATAAGACAGAATTACCGCTAATGCAGCAATCAGATGTGCCGATATTACCCAGCCTCGCACCACAAGGAAACATACACGTACCTTCCGAAGGAAATAAAGTTAATGAAGAAAACGATGGAATTGTAAATGCAGGCAATTTGCTTGCATCTTTCTTTGGCATATCAAATTGGTGCTGTAATGGTGCTAAAGAAAAGACCAAAGAATCAATATTGAGCGCACCGCACCCAGATCCTTTGTTGGAAAAAGGTGTTTATTCCTCATTCCATGATGATTTCGCTAGGAAGCCAGTAGTACAACCCCTCCTGAGGCCAGAACCCAGCAGAAGTTTACCGATCTCCATTCTCAGGGACTCAAATGAATCAACGCAATCCCTTTCGAACGATCGAATGGATGGAAATGGACATGGACGATTACCCCTGCACGAAACGTTCGGTGTACCCTTTCACACACCGTCCTACGCGGACGGACCCGACGGTGGAAAGAAAGTAAACGATGACGACCAAGATGATACTAACAGCCAACCTCCTCCACAAAGTTATGTCGATCCAGGTGATGGACACATCTGGCGATCAAAGTTCTGCGTCCTTGTCGATGGGGTCTTGTTCTTTTATCAAAATGCCAAAATTGGTAATTCGCGAGATGCCGAATTAGAGAGGAATAGAATGTCCTCTCATCCGAAATATGAGCCGGGGACCGTGGTGGATGAAGTCGATTATCTTGGGAAATCTCCCATGCCGCGGAATCTACACCCGATGCTTTCGGCCAAGGAAAAGAATGGCGGGGGGAGTTTTTGTCATGATCCGACTGTTTATTGGGAGAAGCGCGTGGCTCTGAATATGGTGGGGGCTGTGAGGTCCTCTCCTGATTTTGGAGAATGTGCTTTTGAGCTGATAGCAATTGGTGCCGGCGATGATAGTGACGGCGAGGAAGATTTGGATAGGCTAGTGTTACGCGCGAGCGCAGCTGATGAAGTGAATTCGTGGATTTTTGAGATTCACAAATCTTTTGTACTCTTGATGAAGGAGTTGGCCGCTGTTGTGGGATCGAGTGATAGCCGAAGCAGTCGGTATGTTAGTCACAATGGCAACATTTTTGGATCAAATGCACTGTATTCTCCGCCTCCTCCCGCGATGAATAGGGGGAGGAGCATTAGTGCTCGCAGTGACCTCATAGCTCCCAACTCTCCAATGATTGGTCCCATTCTTGGAGGGCCTGCAAGGAATTCGACAGAAACGTTGGTATCAACATTATTACAGGTTAAAGGAAGCCGGAGCTCCAGACGGCGATCGTTTGGATTTAATACTGATTTCGATTTGAATTCAATTACTCCGCCAGGCGTCTCTTCTCCATTGAGATTATTAAGATCCAGTTCGGACGAATTTATTGATACGATGACTATCCGACCTTCATTGTCAAAAAGTCCAGGATTGAAGATTTCTTCTTCGCGGTCAAGCACCCGCTTAAGCGAAGAAGCATCCCTATCGATAGAAAAAAGCAATAGTTTTGAACCTCTTACTCAAACAATGTCAGAGGAAATGGGCAAACCAAAGATAGTGCCCATTGCCAAAAAATATGTTCCGCCGCATTTACGACAAGGAGCGTCTGCTAAAAAATATATTCCTCCTCATTTGCGAAGGAAAATTGAAACCGAAGATTCACAAAAAATGGCACAACAGATCAATGGTGAAAATAATATTGATAGCGATGTCGGCCTTGACACCTCCATCGACTTGAGAGATCAAATCAAATCAGAGAATGCAGAATTTGAGTATTTGCAACACACTGCTCCGGCTAAAGAAAAGGCTTATTCATCAGCATCGTCTGATGAGAGTGATGAGGAAGAGCCTGATAATAAGTTCATAAAACTTGGGGGTTGTGCTGATCCATTCCTCGTTAAGGAATCAATTTGTCACGAAAGCTATATACCGCACGGTGCTTCAAAAGTTACTCTAGATCATGATGCATATGGCTACATCAATGAAATGTCAGAGATTGGTGCAGTTTCTAGGATCGGTATACGTGATTACAATGAGGACGCTTTTCTCATTCTCAACGACCTATTGAAGATACAACCAACTGATGATCTGGAACCTTTCAACCCTTCTGAATCTTATTTCTACCAATTTGAGCAGCGTGGGTTGTTCGCAATATTTGATGGGCACTGTGGTAATCAAGCTGCACGATACGCGGCAGAAAAATTTCAATCTATACTTTTAGAAGAAAGTCTAAATTTTGAGGTGGACTCCGGTACCAATGACTATCAAGGTGTTTTGCGGCAGATACTATTTGAAGCTGTCACAAGATTAGACGATGAATTTTGTGAGTTTTGTTCGCAAGGCGGGAGAGAATGGTACGCAGGATCCACTGCAATCATTGCCGTTGTCCTTGATGATCATATTGCTGTCGCAAGCGTAGGTGATGCTAGTGGGGTATTTTCAGCCTCGACAGGGAATGTTGACCGCGCTTTAATGAACGAGTGGACAGTATTAGCGCAGGAAGAAAACGGGCTAGATGATGAATTGAATAAAATTGGGGGGAGCACGAAAGGTATTATTTACAAAGAAGTCAATGACTCGCACTGTCCTAATCGTCCTGAAGAAAAGGAACGAATCCATGCGGCCAATGGATGGATCACCCACGAAACAGATATCCCAATCATTACACAGTTTCAAAGAATGGACTGGGGCGATAGAGACGTTCTTGATATTTTTCTGCGTTGTTTCAGTGATCGTCTTAACACCCCAGCTCGTATTTTGAATGTTTACCGAGTCTGTGGTGATTTGGCTGTGAGCAGAGCAATAGGTGACAAGGAATATAAAGCAGCTTTCAACCAAGATCCAAATGGTTCTTTGGGAGATAACGAGTGGAGGTCTCCAGCTCCAATGCCATACAATACCTACAGTGATATTCACAACGAAGAGCACACCGGTTTGTTTGAGGGAGATCTTGTGATCTCGACACCTGATATACGGTTTTTCGAACTTGGTGCACATGGTACGGACGAATTTTTACTTATCGCATGTGATGGCTTATGGGATGTTATTGATCCCGATGATGCTGTGAGAGTAACTAGAAATCTTTTATTCGGAGTTGAGATTAGTGCAAGAGAGTGTGCCGAGAGATTGGCACAGATTGCAAAAGGCTTGGGTTCCTCTGACAACATCACTGTGATAGTTGTGAGATTTTACGGAAAGTGATGTTTGAAGCTACGAGAGTATACCGTCAGTATGTAATACCAACGCAAATGTATATACAAAACTTTTAATTGTTTTAAACATTAGCAGTTTCCCTTTCTGCTTTTTTAGTTCTAAGCACCGATCTAATTTGCTTGTAAGGATACAGCGACTTATGACCATCACTCCAATCAACACTGAGAGCATAGTTTCCAGTGGGGTTCATTGAAACTGGCTTGATTGAGTCTTTGACGTCTTCAGGTTTCAAAATCTGTTTACCTGAAAGTTCTTCTACACATGCCGCACACTTACAATCCCTCCTTAATTCAGCAGGTGAGAGAGTATCCGATTCTTGGTTATCATCTTCGCCAATACTTATCTCTAGTTCATGCTTTTCTGAATTATATGCTACGGTTGGACGATTTCTATTGTTCGCGTACTGGACTTTGACAACTTCCCTCGCCACAGTTCCTGCCAAGGCAGAGTAAACTCCTGCTTGTTCGCTATCAGGATATTCCATGACAAAAGGTGTTCCGGAATCGCCGTTCGCTGCGATTTTCTGCATAAGAGGAACTGAATAGGTGTGTTCAATACCCCACTGTTCTGATAGACGCTTTTTATGTCCTTGGCCAAAGATACGAAGTTTAGTATTCTCTTCTTTTTGAGATTCTTTCATAGACGCCTTTACCACATCTACTAGTTTTTCTGCCATTTTGTCGGTGGGATCTTTTTGAATTCCATTTTCTTGCAGTGCTTTTCCAAGAGCATCCATCATCTTCTTCTCATTAAACTTTGGTTCCTCGTCTACTTCGAGATAAGCCATGTTTTCAACGACTGAAATACAGGGAACATTAACAGTGTCAAACATTTCAATACCGCGTTCTACATCTACAAAACTTAATTCCTGCGGGGTTGTCACAATGACTGCGGCAGTAATATTCAGTTTTTGACTCAGTGTCAATTGAATATCACCAGTTCCAGGAGGCATATCTAAAATCAAATAGTCCAATGGTCCCCAGAAAGTAAGATCAAGAAACTGGTCAAGCAATTGTGCAACCATTGGTCCTCTCATTACTGCGCTCCCTTCGTTCACATAACCAAAGCTATGAAAGAAAATGCATGAATAATGGCACCAACTTTGAATTACAAACGACCTTAAAAAAACGTTTACTACTCACCTCATAAGCTGCACCCCATCTCTTTCAAGCGTCTTGATCTGCCTCCCAACAAATTCTACCGCATCAGTATCCGGTGTGACCATTGTAGGTAAACTAGGACCATAGATATCCGCATCAAAAATGCCTACTGCTGCGCCTAGCTTCTTCAAAGAATAGGCAAGGTTGACAGCCGTCGTGGACTTTCCCACGCCCCCTTTACAAGATGACACTGCAATAATAGCCTTCACCTGGGACAGACCATATGGTACACCGGGCGCAGCCCCAATACGAGCAGGGTCGGCTGAAGTCATTGAAACATTTGCTTCCCCGTCAGTCCATCCCAGACTATTCACAATATCCTCGCATTGAAATTTGAATTCGTCCTTGATAGGGTGTGCGGGTGTGGTGAGCTCTACGTCAAAAGAAATCTGACGAGACTCTTCATCAAATGCAAGATTTTTAACAAACCCGAGTGAAACGATGTCCCTCTCGAGATCAGGGTCGATAACAGATGATAGTTTAGAGAGGATCTTGGTATCCCAATTTTCGGGGATAGGTTCCAAGTCTGTCGATGAAGGGGCAGATTTGATTGCACTATCAAAGCGAATGCCCTGCTTCGCCCCATGGTTTAGAATTGAACTTGGTGCGAAAGCATGTGTGGCACTGAACAGAGCAGCGAAGTATACCGCACTCGAACCGTAAAATCTCATGGTCTTTATCTATTTGTGTTTGTTCGGATACGTTGAAGTTGGGGTTAGTTCAGAAAAAGATTTGGAAGGATGAATGAAGGTGGTGGTATTGTTATGTTGCGGGGAAAGAAAGGTGAAAGAAGAGAGGTAGAAAGAAGTGTTTATTTACCTCATCGGGAAGAGGTTTCATTCTTGCAGGACTGAAGAATCTGATTGACAAGATTGATTCATCAAGCTACAAATGTCGAGAGTTGATGCGTCAATCAGTGGATGGCTGTGATTGATCATCTGACTCCCTCCTCGATCATCATCTTCATTAGGTAGGATCGATGATGATGCAGAAGAGAGGAATGGGAAAAGGGATGACGTTTCTCATTCAAGCGGTTGAAGTTCATTTTGAAACCCTGTAAGCCCGGCCAACATAAATACCGATGAAAATAAATCCAAAAAGTCTAGTAAGTTTTGTGGCACCATACTACTGACTATATAATAATACACAAAGATTACTGATTTAAACTATATATGCGTAATGTTGTAAGCAAAATGAGTTGAAAATGTACCGGTACATCCGATTGAAAGGATTACATACCTGGTAGCAGTAAAATACTTTTGAAATGCTGGTAGAATGCTGAGAAAGATATAGTTTTCAAAGATGTAGGAAGACTACAGTGCACAGTACACGTACATACTGCAAACTGGAGATAATTTTCATTTATAGGAATAATTCCCCTGTACCTTATTATGATAATCATTCGTCTCTACGTTTGCGGCTTGGAAGGCCCCTCCCCCTTGATGCCCTTGGCTTGCTACTAGACGCAACCTCCATCTGAGCATCACGTTTTGTCAGCCATTGTGCTGCAGCTTTCACCATCTCGTCAACGTCTTCGTTATCGCTTTCTTCGTTGTTATCGTTGTCTTCTTCAGCAGAACTTTCCTTCTCTTCCACAATGGTCTCTTTCGTTTTCTTCGAAGTCCAGGCTCTTTCTACATGAAGACGATCCCAAACCTGCTTGAAAAATAACTTCTTCCATCCTCCCCCAAGATCCGATTTTTGTAGAGATGCTCGATGCGCAAGGTAAACAAGGGAACTTTTCACTGTCTCCGGACATCGTTCACACACAGCCAAATGGCTCTGAATCGAGTTGAATGTGTTATCAGCAAGATTTTTCGACGCAATTGGAAAGTAACGTCCAAAATTGTTCTTAGATGAACAGTGCTTGCAGGCAATTCCAGGGAATCCAACTGTTCTATCACGACCTCTTGATCCTGGTCCACCTCTTCTATCACCATTCTTAAAACGGCATGGCCTGACTTGCTTCATGAGCAAGTATGCATGGTCCGTCGATACATCGGTCGGACGAACAAGAGACGCCTTATCAACAGCCGCATTTTTCCTGACCTTAATTCTTTCCTTGACAATGATATCAGTAGCACTCGGCTCTTCAATATCTCTGTAGATTTTAATGCCAGGCTTGTCCGCAAAGTCCGCGACGCCAAGTTCTCTAGCGGAATCAATCCAATATTGATGAGTTTCACCTTCAGCTTTTGTCGCGAACCCTCTCAAAGATTTGAAATTCTTCCTTGCATCATCTGTCATTTCGTTACACCTGAAGAAATGACGCCTTTGCAAGTCACTGACGTTTTGGTAAATAGCAGACACAGAATCAGGGAAGTACGCGTGTCCATCCGGCCTCTCATCTGCACTCAATTTCGCACAGTAGGCACAGCGAACACCAACCTGGCCCTCGACAATATCTTCATCGTCCAATTCAACATCATTCTTCTTAGCACTGAAAATTTCAACCATGTCAGTACGTACAAAGCACTGTAGTTCTGAAAGCCAATTGATATCATCGTTCCTTGTCAATGGTGCGCTTCCATGATAAACGATATTGCTGTCATCTTCACCAATGACACTCTCCGCATCAGACTCATCATATTCAACAGAAAGCCTGACAGATTTCGCCTTCTTCTTCTTCTTCTTGAACATGGGCTCCTCCTCTTCATCCTCCGTTTCTGTATCGTTCTCAGAATCATCAGAATCGGACGAACTGGGATCGAATGAAGATCTCTTTCTCTTCTTCTTGTTCTTCCTGGCCAATCTAGCTTTATTTTTGGCTCCTTTCTGCCTACCAATCTTGGATTCGATGTTTTCAAACTCATCAATCGGCACCCCTTGGATTCTGCACCATAGGCGATGGAAAAATACCTTTCTTCCACCGTGTTTGGGTTTGTCAAACTTTTTGCCATCAGGGCCGGTCTTGGAAGTTTTCATCATCTCTAGATTTTCACGGATGTCATTTGGACACCTTCTACAATTGCGGACGTGATTAAGGATAGTCTGCGAAGTAGTCGTCTGCGAAAGAGAGGCCTCGGATGCGGGGAAATATCTTCCACAACCTGCTTGTCCGACGCACCACTTGCACGCCAATCCACGGAATCCCATCTGACGACCTTTGTAGCACCCTACTCGATCCGCATCCATAAGCTTGCAAGGTTCCATTTGTTCAAGCGTGAGGAACAGATAATCTGAAATAAGTGGTTTATCTTCTGGCATCACAAGTGGGTATGCTTCTTCTTTCTGTCGTTTCATTTCGTCAGAGTGTTCTTGCGAGAGCAGGCTTCCCGCCTTTGTAGGGGATTCATCCATGTTGGACTCATCGCCAGTAACGGATTCATCATCCCCCCTGTGCTTTCTCCCGGGAGCTTTTGCACTGGGTCCCTCAAGAGGCGGCAGGGGTCCACTGGGATCACGCCCAAAGTGAATTCCATGCGGTGTATCCACGAGACCTAGTCGTTTGGCACTATCCACCCAGTACTGCTTGCGACCACCACGGCTGGAACTGGAAGAACGCAGGGTCTCGATCTTACTCCTCACATCGGCCGGCATGGCGGTACAGCAATCAAAATGAAGACGAAACATTTGCTGTACGGAATTGTAGATACCTGAAATCAAACTAGGATACGAGACAGCTTGCTGTCCTCGATCAGTCGGTTGTTCGTTTTTACAATGAATGCAACGAATCCCAACTTGTCCCAATGCAATCGGCTTATTACGACCATGCATCGGAGCCGAAATATCACCCTCGGTAGCTCCAAACGCTTCGGCAAAATTAGAACGAAGGTATACCTGGAGTTCAGACAACCAGTACTGATCCTCATCAAGGCCCAGAGCAACACTCCCCGAATACCACACGGGAGAATCTTCAGTCTCCTCTCCGCCCAGGACAGCGGAATGAATAGGAATAATCGTCCCATCCGGTCCAGTCTTGGTGAGGGACATGATGGCCTTACCCTTTCCCCGTCCTCTCCCGCGTCCACGGCCTCGGCCGCGTCCTCGTCCCCTACCACCCCTCGTAGATTCGGGTGAGAGACGATTGCCGCTAGCTAAACTGTTGATGATTTCGCTAAGGCTGTACTCTTTATTATCCCCGTTAGGAGGCCAGGGCAAACCCGATAGCTCGCTTTTAAGCTGAGCCTCGGTCATAGCGTCGAGATTATCATCATCATCATCCCCGTTGAGTTTCCCATCTCCATCAACAAAGGACTGTCCATCCTGACCGTTGGCCATGATGTTCATGCTCATTTGGTTCTGGAGATGAGCGGCGGCATTTTCTTGAGAGAATGCACCGCCTTGCAAAAAGTTCGGGGGGTTTCCTTGGGCAGCAGCAGCTCGGTTGAGCATGCTCTGCGGATGCTGGGATAAATGTCCTCGTGCTACGGCTCCAAACGGATAATATCCTTGAGTCTGGGCTGCTTGAGCCTGGGCCTGAGCTGCTCGTTTGTGGAGTTCTTCGGGACTGTGGAGACTTCCATGAGCGTAGGGATTGGAGTCGAATGGGGGATGGTGCGATGCCTGACGCTGTGCTTGGGCGAATTGCATATTCCCAGCACCGGCGGCATATCCATGGTTCATGTAAGATTGGAATCTGTTTGGGTGGGGAGACTGGTGGTGCCGGTAGGCTGCCTGGGGGTGAAATCCGGGGGGGATGCCGCCGCCGGGGTTCGGAGATTGAATCATGTTCATGAGTTGGGCTGTTAGATTCGGATTATGGGAAGTAGGACCAGGACCGACCCCGGGTCGAAGGCCGGGTGGACCCAAGAGACGATGCTGCTGGTGCTGAGGCGAGAGAATGCCATGCTGGTTCGGGAACCGGTGCCGTTCTTGCTGCAGTTGAGAGACGGTAGCGCGGAGTTGGTTGTTGCCGTCCTGAGACTCGTCGAACTGCTGTTGATTGAAAGGAAGCGGCATTTTGGGGATTTTAGCTCCTAGAGAGAAAATGTGAGCAAGTTCCTAAACTAAAACTACCGATAAATAGCCCCGGTATTTGCAATGTTGTGATGGTATCCTGAACGAACAGAACAGGAACCGGATGGGTAATCGATTCAGTGCAGATGGTGCCCTTCGTCAGCGGAGCTGTAACTGATATAAATGTCAAGGATGGGAACGGTTCTTGTCAAAAGACAGAAGTTTGGGCAGAGCGTGCGCACACCCTTTGCGGCGAATCAGCGTTGACGACGCGTACTTCGCCAATCGAAACTGTGGCGACTAATTTTGTGACCGCTTGAATGCCATTAGTTTCATCGCGGGATATAAGTGATGATGACGTCATCATATTCTTTAGCTTCTCAGCGCCTCACATAACTTGAAGACACCGCCGGAACGTCTGTCCACCTGGATCCAACCAAATTCACGCCCTGTCACTTTTTTATGGTTCCCGAGATGCAAGATGGATAATTTCAAAAGAGCCTATCATAACCGGAATAGTAGATGATATAAAAATTCAATTTACCGAAATAGATGGACACCTAAAACAACTCGGAAGCAACCAAGTGAGGTCAATCGTCTACTTGTAGGCAATTAGTCAATTCAATTTGAAAATGTCGTACTGGCTCGCTTCTCACACGTTTTACAAGAAGTACTTGTCGTACTAGAATACTGATCATTCATTGCCCAAATCTTTGGATAAAATTACAATGGAATAATATGCGTTCATTACACATTTTGAACTTGTTGCATGAGGGATTTTTCGTCCAATGGTACGGATTTTGGAAATTGGGCACATACCGTACGTGTAGAATACGTGTAAGTGTAACTCTTCCCGCACACTACACGTGCACGATATTAGTCATTTCATAGCGACAATCTTCAAAATCATTTATGATAAAATTATTTCACTTCATGTTTAAATATACTCCATGACGCAACTTTTAACTTATAAGAACTTATTAGGCTTTAAACGAAGATTCAATATCAGGTGAAACAACTATCGTTTTCTTCACCTCGCCTACGGCGGCATAAGACGCTAGGAGAGGATCGATCACTACAGCTTGTTGCAAAAAGCCGCAGGGGAGCCCTTCCGTTAATAACATTTTCACCTGTGGAGTTTTAGAGTCTGTACCTCCAACTATTAAGTAAGCTTTGCCGCTTTTGTGAACGACAATTTTGCCATATCGACCAGGTGCTGCGTCTTTGAGTGTATCATCATATCCGGAACCGCTAGCTGTTGTCTCGACTGGAGTAGATGCTGTCGTGGGCGATGACGACGACGAAACGGCGTCTGGCATTAGTGCATCCCCTGGATCCATGCCTCCCATCATATTATCCGAAGGATCATTATCATCACTCATCGCCATTTCATTCTTCATGGCTCTACCACTAAGTGTGCAATGCGGGGCGAGACGGGGTAACCTAGTTGGGAGTTTAAATGTCATCCACGAATATTGTTCCTCTTTCCTTTGCTCTGCAGTAGCTGTTTTCAGATTCAAAAACGGCGGCCGTAATTTAGGATCAAACAAATTTTCCTTGGCTGCTTCTGTCTCAGCGTTTGTCTTTGCTGGCATTTGGCTTTCGTAAAGAATCTCGAGCTCATCGGTCCCTGGTTTTCGCGTTGGTGGGAAGGGCAATCGGTGCGGTTGTAATGGAATAATCACTCGTCCATCTCTTCGTTTTCTTTGGTTCAAAATAGCTGCAGCGCGTTTTGGTTCTCCGTCTGTGCTAGAATCGGAGTCATAGGTGTATGCAGCTGCCGATAGTTCAACTTCTGCTTCTTCGTTATCGTCAAACATACTACTTCTTGGACCCATCATATCCGTGGAACCAGAACTTTCCAGAATACTCTTTTTCGTTTTTCCATCCCCAATCCCTGCCCCCTCTTCCATTTCACCTATAATAGTCTCTTCACCTTCACCAGTACGCGCAAGGTTTGATGCAGCCATTCGCTCTTGAGCAGTTTTGCCGACGATTGACGATCCCTTGCTTCTCCCAGAAGTAGATGTTCCCATACCGGGCATATAGACAGTTCCTTCCTCGACAACCCCGGCAACTGGTTGAGCAGCTATACCCGCTTTCTTGCCATCTCCAGCAGCCGCGCCTGCCTGACCACCTGTAAAGAATACTTGTCCCTTGGGTGCAGCAAACCTACCCCGTCCTCTACCTCTACCTCTTCCTCTTCCCCTTCCACCATCGCGACCATCGCGACCCCCGCTTCTACCACGCCCTCTTCCAGGTTCTCTCCCCGCGCTTTCCCTACCCCGACCTCTTCCTGAAGACTGTCCCCTTCCATTTCCAGATGAGCTCGTGCTCGTCGGTGCTCTTATGCTTGTTGCCCTTCTAGCTGCAGGTTTTCGTGGTTTGAACTTTCCTGCTTGGCTCGGTGCTTTTCCAGAATTTTCCGACATGTCTAGCGTTGAAATTTGATTAATATAGAGAACCAGTGGTGTGGGTTGCAGTACCAAGAATTTATCTAGCGTCTATCGTTCGTTAATGATCGATGTTTAAAGGTGAATAGTGTGAATGTGTAGGTAGATATACTTCTTGGTGTACTGTATGTCTTCAGTTTTTTTTGAAATGGTGGGTGGTAAAAATAAATTGAGAATGTCCTTTATAAACAAACAGAAAAGAAAGGGAATAAAAGAGCAAGGGAGTTGGCGATCGGTTAAAACAGTCGTACTTCGGAAATCTATTGCCCTAAAATCTCAAGTCGTACTTCGGAAATGTACAGTATGATTTTGACTATTGCCCTAAAATCTAAAAGTGAATAATGGCGACGTTCTTGAATATTTTGTTAGACCTTTGACACGATTTTCGAAGAAGGTTCAGTCACTGTTCAGTCCTGGCAAGTTGAAAGTGTACAGTATAAAAATCGGCGAGACAACGGTTCCAGTATTTAATGATCATTGGTACATTGGTGTGTGTACAACAACCTAAAGTTACAACCATGACAAATATTGAAGAGGAAAACATTCCATCTGAATTCTACTCAGAGGCTGGTGGACTCGTAGGTCAAGGGTCATCTAAGCATTTTGAGATGGGAAAAGACGAGGAGACTGCGACAACTTTCAGCGATTTGTCTACCAATTTGTCATCCAGCCAAGAACATTTAGGAACTGGATTACAACTTTCTACAGCAACGATGGATTACTTGAATGAACTCCACAGAGAATCTAACCATGTAGAACTTGACAGAATTCTAGACGGTTATTACCATGAGGAGAGTCCCAAAAGAGTTATGAATCCCTGTACAGCGACTATTCATGATCGTCTCTACAAAGAAGGACAACACACAGCAATGAAGAGAGCTTGTGCTCACCGGCAGAAACTAGAAGCTGAGAAGTACGTAGAACGCCCAAAACTGCAGCTTGCAACACGTTCTTATACACCGCTTAGAGAGAGGGATAGCACCGAGAAGACTCACGAGCGTCTGTACAAAATGGGAGTGAATAAGAAGAAGCAAGCCATCCAAGAAGAAGCAAAAGAACAGGCCTACTATGCGAAGCATGCTCCAAAACCCAAGCCTGCCGATAAAAAAACTATCAATAGGCTTTATGCAACGTCAAGAATTTATAGGGAGGAGGGTAAGCAAAAGAGACAAGAAATTGCAAAGAAAATCAGTCAACGTAGAGATGTCACACCATCCAGATCTATATCTGTTTCAAGAGGATCAAGGATCTATGAACGTGGATTGGCGTTCAATGCGAATCGTGATAAAAAGATTGAGCAAATTAAGAACACAAAACGAAAGTCATCTTTCCCAAAGATGCGGACGCAAACTCCTAACCGAAGGGATAGTTTCTTTGATGCTCGTGATGACCAAAGTGCCAGAAGTCGGAAGTCCTTGACTCCTGTTAGATTTCGTTCACAGACTCCAACTGGAACGAGGTCAAAGACTCCGAACCGATCAAGGTTGCAAACTCCGAACCGATCGAGATCGCAGACTCCAGACAGATCGAGGTCACAGACTCCAGACAGATCGAGGTCACAGACTCCTAACCGAAGAATGAGCTCTCAGTCTAGTTACGCTCGTGCTACTCCACCAACCCGTAGTACACCGAAATTGCCACGTTCTTTCAAGACCAACCAAGCGGACGATTAAAAGACTTTATGGGCACCGGGTGCTCAATTGTATAATTGTATGGAGGAAGGGGTTACATCTACATCACAGATGTTCCTTCGATCTAATGCGTAAGAGAATTTATATAAAACACATTTTTTTGTTGAAACGTATAAAAGTGGAATGATATTCAACGCACACTACAGTACACGTAGTTCCTAACAACTTCACAAAGTGTATTGCCGAGAACATTGCAAAGGTGCCAAATCCAAAAAGAGAATTTATATAAAACACATTTTTTTGTTGAAACGTATAAAAGTGGAATGATATTCAACGCACACTACAGTACACGTAGTTCCTAACAACTTCACAAAGT
>Ga0115005_10001690_pt1 | contig 17638 bp, 12 predicted proteins | sample ArcOceMetagenome_FD_87163 | JGI IMG/M metagenome (GOLD analysis project Ga0115005, IMG submission 87163) | Marine eukaryotic phytoplankton communities from Arctic Ocean - Arctic Ocean - Greenland ARC118M Metagenome | ecosystem: Environmental > Aquatic > Marine > Oceanic | place: Arctic Ocean... | reverse complement strand
TAGGCTTCAGAGTTCACGGAATGTTGATTGGTTGATTGGTGTTCGTGGTGATGATGTTGGATAATACTTTTGATACACTTTTGATGCGATCAGACTGCATAAGTTTCTTATTAATGTACGGATTGTATATCTATCCCCATCACCAGAAAGGGGGTGGTATTTATGAATTGTTCGTCACTATGTACCTACCTACCGGCGGGTGGACCGGGGTACTGGGGGTACTTCCTGGCTGGGGCACTGGGCACTTACTGGTCGCTCGCTGGATGTGTCACTCCTTCTTTGTTCTTTGTAAATACCCTGACCCATCATTTTTTCAAGGATTAGTGGTTGTTGGTGTGCAGTAGTAGTACATGCTCGAAATACATTGACCAGATTCAACCAGAAATGATAGTATAACAGACAAGATAATATTTGAGCTAGGACCTGATTTATCAAGTTGAGAAAGATGAATGTAAACAAACTTCTTCGGAAGATGGGCCAGAAAAGCAGCTCCCGCCGATGCACTTCTGCCGGCAATATCAAAATCTATCAGAATTTGTGCAATTCAAGCTTAATGAGGTCTTGCTCAACTCTGTTACCAAGTAGAAGGAACTTGAATACTAGTGCTGGTACTGCATATAGACAGTTGTCTAAAAATACTGTATCTAGAGGCTTTCAGCGTAATGGTACTGTTACTGGTACTGTTACTGTTACTGGTACTGTTACGCAGCAGCTATGGCTGTCTCGGCAGGAATATATGCATTCTTCTAGCAGTCAAAATTCCCAACGAAACAAGTGCACCCATGAGCCTAAAGAAACGTTCTCTACCAATGCAATAAATGGAATTGATAGTGAGGATGACAAGCTTATAAAGAAGCAGGGCGAAATAGAACCAATGGATCGATTCTTACTTTTTCAATACCTTCAACTCAAAGAATTCACCAATGATGAAATAAGTACACGGTTTGATAAAATATACGGATCCGTCACGAAAGGCGATCAACAAGATGAGAAATTCTCTCAAGATGGTCTCACGATAAAAGATTCCATTTCAGAGGAACATTTGAATGCTTTTCTCCTCGGTCGGATAAAAGAAATTGACGAGCTGCAAGAAAAGCGTAACTCTGCAACAAGTGATGATGGCCTAGATCTAGATCTAGATCCAATATACGATCAAAACAAGGGAGAACAAATGAATTATTTCGCGCAGCTTGAAGCGAAGAAGGCAATGAAATTATTGCTGAATGCTGCTGATAACCAAAACAATCTGTCAAACAGTGTTGACAAGGAAGTTTTCAACACGAGATTGACGACACTGGCGACAGAACTGGATATTTCAAGGTCTATACCTATTTCAGCATCAATGCTGCTTGTGGGATCATCAGTCGGTATCATTATTCCCATTATGCCATATGTTGTATCTACCCTTGGGCTCACAACCGGGGAATTTGGAGTGGTCGTCAGTTCCTTTGCCTTTGCCAAGCTATTTGCCAATCTCCCCGCAGCGGTGCTCGTAGAGAAACATGGGAGGAAGCCATATCTCGTATACAGTCTCTTGATTATAAGTTGCGGAGTAGGAGGCATTGGACTTGCAACGCAATTTGAACATCTCATTGTATGCAGAACATTGACGGGTATTGGTGTGTCTCTTCTTAGCACTGCTGCAACGCTATCCATTGCTGACTCGTCGACACCTTTGAATCGAGCACGGACAATGGCTCCTATGATGAGTTCGTTTGCGGCAGGGACGGCGTTGGGCCCTGCGGTGGGAGGAATTTTAGCGGATAGGATCGGCATTAATTCTACATTCTATCTAGTTGGAGGGTTGTATTTGGTATTGACTGCAGTCAATAAAATGGTTCTGACTGAAACAAAAATGATACCCGAGAAGGAGAGGGTCTTTCCTTGGCATCAAAGCCAAGCAGGACGAAAAAGAAGACGGAAACTATTATCCGGAAAAGAAAAAGATGAAGGTATGTTTAATTCGATACAGGTGGCAGTGTCGCAATGGCAGCCATTGCTTGCAAATGATAAAGTTCGAAACGTGGTCATGATGAATGGATTCTACTGGGTCGCACTGAGTGGCGCCCAAATGACGCTCTTGCCTTTGATTTTGACAGACCCAAATGGTCTCGCAATGTCACCGACAGGCGTAGGTGAGATTTACATGGGAATGAGCCTTGTACAAGTATTTGGGAATCCAACGATGGCCAAATATATTGACAAGATTGGAAAAGTGCCTGGCATTGTCACTGGGTGTTCACTGCTTTCGGCCTCCATGTTCACTCTGCCGTTTTGCACGGAGATAGAACAGGTTGCTGCAACTCTTGGGTTTTGGGCGCTTGGATCTACAATGCTTTCCACGGCCCCAACCGCCTACATCAGTGACCATGTTCGAGATGATCAGAGGGCACAAGCTATTGCACTTTTGCGCACTGCTGGTGATATTGGGCTTTTAGTAGGAGCGTCGTCGACGGGAGCTGTGGCAGATATGTTTGACATGGATGTTGCCGTACATTCCAGCGCATCATTGCTCCTACTTGCAACTTCATGGTTTACTGCACGAAGATGGTTTGATTGGCAGCAATCAAAGCGTTTGCAGTAAACATTTAAATCAAGCTTAAAAAATTGATATCGTATTATCTTATCTATGTTGTAAAGTTCGAAGTATGCGTAGCGAAAAATATTTCCCTAGCGGCAAGCAGCACTGTTGTTTACGTAGTGAAAAATGCTTCCCTAGCGACAAGCAGAACTATTGTCTACATTCCAGAGCAGCTCCTAAGGACTGGTCTCTTCTTCCTTCTTTTGCACTGCGACTGAACAATTAGCCGTCTCTCTTTTCCGCAGTATTCAGCGGTACTGCCAAGTCCAGCAGCGACAACTTTCTTGCGCGTGGGGGGGGTGCTGGACGGTTTCTTTACTGAAGTATTAGATATGACGGGGGCAACAACACGTTGTGATGGTGCTGTTCTTGATGGTCTAGACAATTCGAGACGATGGGCACGAGGCTTAGCTTCGTAGCTGCTATGGTGGTTCAGTTCTGGTGCAGATTCTTTGAGTATCATGTATTCATCTTCCATGGTAATCTTGCCAGTAAGAAACTTGCTGGATGCCGCTTCCACAACATAATCATTGTTATCCTTGTCTACCTCGAGGCTATGGAGCCAATCAAATACTTCACGCTCCTTCTCTGGTGACATGTAGCGAGATCCATTGTGGGATGATGTGCGATCATTGTTTTTCTTCTGTTTGCTGTTATCAACCGGAGGAGCACTGTTGAGGAGCTGTTGAGGAGCCATTGCTCTGACCATTGACATGTTTGGGAAGCAGCCCCATTGAGGCTCTTCATAAGAAACATTTTCTGCAATTAAGGATTCATCTTCCATGAGACCATCAACGTCGTCCGCGGAGATAGTGGTCAGACTGTCGTTGGTACTACTATACAAGCGCGAAGCATGGTGGATAGATGGAATAGAAATGTCAGTATCGTCCACATCGTGATGCTCTGAGGTTTGCTGCCCTCCACCTTGAGAAGACTGGCTGTGAAAAATAGACTCAACATCATCTCGGACAATGCCAAAGGAGCCTATTCGTGTATTTCTTTCCGGTTGATAAGGAATCATGGGTGCCCGTACGATGGAGGGCCCTAGGGCACGAAGAGGTTCGCGGCTGCGATGGGGTAGTTCTGCCTGGACAGGAGAATCGTGCCTGTGCTCAGGAAATTGCGAGAATGGATCAGCTGCTTGATCAATTGCAAGGCAAGACATCTGTTGCAACCAGGTAGGTTCACTGGTACTGACTGACTGCAACTGGTCTGCATCATTCTGTAAATCATCAGGGTCATCGTGCCTTGGACGAATGACACGATTTCTCCAGTTTGAGGAGGTCCCTTCAGTGCTACGAAAAAGTGAACTTTTCAAGGAATTCGCCTCTGGAACTGAGATCCCCTCCATTCGGCTGGTGCCATTTCTAGAGGTTCTAGATGCAGTATTGGTACTAACGTTAACCTGTACAGAGGAGTCTTGGATTGCAATATTACTTGTAACAGGAGTAAGTGGCTGAAAGATACCAACGGGATCACCATGGGCTCTTGGGATACGCGTACTTGCACCGATCACGCAATTGGGTGAAGGTTCGATGATGCGCTTCAAGGTCCTTGCCTTTGGCGATGCATCCATGATAGAGGGGCTCGAATGTGTTCGAACAAATGAGGCAGGCGGTGGCTTTGGGGACACATAGGAATTGTAAGTCGCGGGAAGCTGCTGCCTCATGGGCGTGACATTTTGCTCCTCTGGTTCGAGAAGATTTCTCGCTGTCGTCTGAAGAGGGCGAGAACTGGTTACTTCATCCGTACCCGCTCGTCTCCTGGGAGAGGAGGTAGGGGATAGGTTCATTCTAGATATCTGAGACTCCACGGTACTAAGTGTTGACATTATGCTAATTTATTTGTGGCTTCGATTTGACCTTTTGGTGGATGGTGGGTGACGACAAAGCGATAATGCAGGATCCGTTAAAAGGTGCTGTGGACGACTACTCTTCGAGATGGAGGTGCGCAGTAGTGGTGTTTACAAGAAACAATTCAAGGAGGGGAGTGTTTTCAACTATGAGTTTTAGCAGCTACGCCTCTCCTCGTGCTCAGCGAAAGAAGCTTCTTGAGGTTTTTATGAGAAGAACCTCACGTTTGAATGGAAGTGAAAGAGCCTTTTGGTTCGTGCGAACGTTTTTTTTCAAAAAAGGGCCTGCTACGCTGCTTTTTCGTTCCTCCAACTAAGACTTGAAACTCCGTTCACTTTTTCAAACTATGGGCATTGGATCTAATAATCCCTTGCGAACAAAAGCAATCTACCCAATCTTGTGAGTATAAATGTGTTGTAATCCATTCCTAGTTCCATGGCTGGTGAATGCATATTCGCCGTTGAAAGCCTCCGCGCGTGGGGAGGGACCCGATAGCTCGACAAAACCAAAGGACTATCTGAAAAAACATTTCAGTCAAAAAAACGCACAGGACTCATGAATCAGTGAATGATCAGACCTTTTACCTGAAGTGGGAACAAAATTTGCATAGGACGACTCATTCCGCAATGATTTTCGGTTAATGTCATTCTTGGGTGTAGTACTCACAATATTGAATATCACGACTATGAATTCAAGAAGTGTAAGAACCATAGAAGATGTCTAACAAATAGCCCAGGTTATCTAGCAACATTATTCGTTTTAAACGTATTAAGTCAAATAAGCATGTTTGGATCAATCAAGTACTATTTATTAAGTGAAAAGTAAATCAAAATTGTGCTGCAATCAGCATTGCAGCACCCTGCTCCTGCTTGCAGCAGCATTGCATTACGATTACGTTTACCACACAATTTGTGAACCTAGAGGGGGTGGGGGATTCCCCCCTCAAAGTGGTAGTTAGTAATGCTAACCATTCTAGTTCGTGTATGGTTATTATTTATTTTAGTAAATGGATCTGCGAGATGCCCCAGTAACAGCTGATCCAGACATATGTTGACGTATTTGTATTCTCACCCTAAAGCAACAAGCCCCGTCCAATCCATAAGGAAAGAATTCTGCGTCCAATGACAAGAGCTGCTGCAGCAATTATAACTGGCCGCTTTTTGGCGAGTGAAAAAGTTGAACCTTTCTTTTCATGTGCCACCGGTACTAGAGCCTTTGTGTCGTCGAGCTTCGATGGTTCTTTATCATCTGTGGAAATATGATCTTCATTTGCAACTAAAACATCCTCTTCCGTAGAAACTTCGATAACTTCCTCCACTTCCGAAACATCTTCTAGTTGCAAGATAGGTCGTTCTTTCTTCACTTTTCTTGCCTTCGAGGGTTCCACTAGTCGAGGGTCAATGAGTCCAATTGAGTCAAACTTTCTTTGTCTCTCCTTCTCTGCTAGCTTCTTCAAGAGGTCCGAGGCAGCAGTGCTTTCCCTTGCTCCTTGCGCTCTGGCGACACCAGTCAATACGCTCTTTTTATTCACGTAATCCCTTACCATTGCCATGTCTTTTTCCATCTGAGCTTTAATATCTGTCGATTGAGTTTTTTCGTCTTGCTCTGACTTTTTCTGGAGTTCGGCGTGGAATGCAGCCTTCGCGAGACCCTGAGCCATTTTGAAGTCTTCATCGTTGACATCATCAGACGTTGTAATTTCGCTCCATGCGTGGTCTTCGTTCAGAGCATCGGTGTGTGCATCGTCAAAATCTTCCTGTCCCTTGTTGTCCTCTTCTTTTTCTTGCTCATTGTCGTCAGTATCAGCATTCATGATGAGTATGTTTTCGGGCTCTTGGTCGTGAAGGAAAACATGGTCAGAATCAAGCTTGCTATTGTCAGATTCGGACGGGATAACCAACTTGTCACTTTCTTTGTTCTCATAGTCCATTATAAATTCTTCTGGGTCGACGGTATGCCTAGATTCTTCAAGTCCTTGGAATTCACTCTCTGGCGTCAAAAAGTTGGATTCGGCATTGATTTGGTCAGGAGTGGTGACTTCGTCAGGAAATGATTCGTTGCCGAAACATTCATTTTCTTGATTCTCTTCGTTTGTGAAGGTAACTTCCTGCATTGGATCTTCAACTGGGACCTCTGCACCAACGATATTATCTTGGTCTTGGACTATTGCATCTTCGATTTTCAATGCAGGATCAAGGTGATCAGTGACGTTTTCCGTTTCAAAGTCCCGGATGATGTTTTTATCCGGTACTTGCGCCGATTCCTTTGACTGTATCTCTTCAGGTCTATTCTCTTCACCCACATTTGACTCGGGCTTGGATTCTTGACCAGATCTTTCAAGAGCTTCAGTCAGTCTATTACTTGCGGTATCCAATTCTACCAAATCAAACTCGTCGTCTATTGTCTCGTGCTCTCTGGCAGCAGCCATGAAATGGTGTGGCATGGTATTGGTATCTGCCAATATCTCAAGAATGGAAGTTGATTCCGGGTGCTCACCTTGTTCTCTTTGGAGATCACGTGCATGCGACACATGTTGATGTTTCTCAAGATACGCATCATCCATCGTATTGCCAACGGTACTGAGATCGTCAAGCTTCAATTTCCCATATTTCCCGTTTCTCTCCTTGACAAATTCTTCAATGGACTCCCCAATGGTCATGTCCACATTGAGAATCGAGTGAATGTCCTTCAATTCCTTTTGGAGATCATTTTCAATCTCTTGGCTATAATCACTCCCAGATCCATTCAAAACTGGCGACAGTTTCTCAAGGTTGTCCAAGACATGCATATTGGAAGATGACGATTCTGATTCATGCGATGAGTGCGCATGAACGCTGTGTTCCTCGCTTTCCTTACTATCGCTACTATCTACATTTGGATCAGTCTCATTTCTATTTCTATTTCCATTTCCATTGTGCATTCCACTGAAACCAGTGAAATTCAAGAGTCCAAGTCCAGGAAACAACGGGACGCGTTTTTGCAGGGATGAAATATAGTCCGTTTTAGGAGCTCTATATTCAAATGTAGGCTTGACAAATGCTGTCGGAGCATCTGGAGCAACTGCTTCGTGAGAAATGAATGCAGTAGCGGCACCCGAAGTAGAAGCAGAAGCAGAAGCAGAAGCAGTAGTTGGTAGCAATACATGTTCCCCATTAATCATGACTTGATCCATTTCAGGAACATCACCCTTGATAAATCCCAATACTCCCCTTTCCAAGAATGGATAATCTCCCGGCCCAGGTTGGGCTGATCTAAGATGAATATATTTACCATCCCCTTCGATTAAGTTACCAAGATCTCTGTTGAGGAATAATCCATTGAGGAATCCAATTCCAGTAACGGCTAGAATGCAATCATAAAAGAAGTGCGTCACTTGCATGAGATGGGTCAAAGGTGATTCTTCCACTAGGGCATATGTGGCTGCAGTTGCTGAATTGATCATGGATGAAAATACTTCAGGTGAGAGGGTAGACATGTGTGTCGCTAGATCCATGTCTGTAGGAAGGAGGTGGAGTGCAGATGACTGTGAGTTCGAGCTGGAGGTGAAGGATCCACTAGACGAAGCTGGCTTATGAATAGATTTATAATTTCTGGATCCCATTCTTGACAAGTTTGGTAACGATGAAGTATTGATTCTTGATTGGTTCTGAGACGAACAGCCTCTTCTATTGTTATTGTTCCTATAACTAGTGTTGGAACTGCTAGTGCTTGAGTTGATGGTGATGATATTTGTAGGCACTGTGAAGGAGGCTGCGTCCACGATTGATGGAATCAACAGCGCAATTGAGTACGAGAGGATTAGCTTATTCATGGTATTCCGTGATGTTAAGGACGGCATTGGGGAAGTGAGTATTTATTACAGTAGTTTGATATTGTACAGCACCACGATAGTATAGTAGTCTGGTAGCTTTTTGGAAGAATGAGGAGGTTGGAACTTTTTGAATTTACAGACCGTTTGTGAAATAAAAGAAGTGAAGCAAGAAAGAAGCCATTTATCGTTGGAGTCTCAAATCTGTCAGGCCATTTTCAATTTACAATTTTTTGAAAATTCGGATGACGGAGGGGGGAGGGAGGGGTGGAAAACTCCTTTGCCTGACTGACATCAATAATCTGATCTGACTGACTGAAAAAGCCTTTAAACGAGGCGCGCGCCAGTTCAAGGTACCAGCGGGGCAATCAATGAGCTGGTGTTTGTGTGTCACCTCAAAGATCGATTTTCAATCTGATGCAACATCTTCAAATTTGCACCAGTAACAACACACAATACAACTGCCAAAGCCTAGAATACACTACCGAACGCCACCATGAAGCTTCAGATCGCCACAGTCTTTTCTCTCTTTGCCTCAACACAGGCATTCACCACTTCGCCTTCTTTCGCTGCGAAGACCACATCCACTACTTCATTAGCAGCATCTGAATCAGACTCCAACTCCAATCTTTCTCGTCGTCAGGCATTTGCATCCATTCTTGCTACAACACTCACCCTCTCCTCCGCTATCGCTGCACCAGCACTAGCTGCTCCTCGTCAACCAATGGCTGAATACCTCACTGAACCAACTGATGATTTCAAGGAATCCGAACGTCAACGTGATGAGTTCAGACGTGCACAACTTGTTCAAAAGAGGAAATTCACCTCTGTCCTTGATAGATTCACATTTGAATCCAAAACCCCAGAAACATTTGTGGTTGATTTGAAGGAACTTCAAAACTTGGTCATTGAGACAGAGGGTATGCCCGCGGGCATTAAAAAGGATGAGTTGGTCAAGATTATTAGGGCCAAGAAGGCAAAGGGGTTGTGGCCTACAGAAGTGGAGTATTCTTATCAGGCTTTGATTAGAGAGATTGCATATCAGCAGAGTCCTAATAGAGAGAAGGATATGGCTAATCCTCTTTAATCATTCTATTGCTACATTTGCACGATGATTTGAGGGAGAGCCAGTCGAGACTAGGCCAGGCCAAGTCGGACGAGTTCGGTAATAGAAGGTGTAGGGTGACTGGAGACTGGATTATTGTATTACCGAGGTTTGGAACGAATGCCGCTGTTGCTGCTACACGCTACACACTCGACGTACTTTACTCTAAAAATTTAAACACATAAACATTTACATGCGTTTATGTTCAAATCGAAAGAGTCCCTAATTAATAATCTTGCTGTCTAGTGTTGTCAGACTAAATTACAATGGACTGGCCTCTCCACTCAAGTTGTCCTCTCGTCAATAATTGACTCTCAGTCAAGACCATTACATCATCTTCACGAACATCTTCATTTCTCTTTTTCCGCTTCCGTCTCCTTGCAATGAATAATATCACTGCGGCAAAGATGACAGCCAAACATGCGCATACAATGGACAGTATTTCAATCCAAAGAAGGCCTTCATTTATTGGTTCTCGTGTGTCGTGAACCATGATGTGGCTACTGAGGACGAAACAACCAACACAGTTTCCTGTTTTTAATTTGTCTTTGGTCACATGGCTTATGACGCCTCCAATGAAGAAAAGAGATGAATGGGATGGGAGGGTTGCAACTGTGTAGTGGATTCTGTTGTCGTAATCTTTGATATTTTTCTGTGTCACATTGGATGAGAGAGTGCGGTACACGTACAGTGTAGAGTTAGAATATATGTGTGTAAGGTGGATATGGGTGTTGTAGGGTCGGCGGACGACCGCGCAGCAGACAATACGTAGTACTCACCTGAAGGGCTCTCCATGTTGACAAGTAAATATCTTCTTTGATATGCATCACTTCCACGCTACTGATAGGATACGTCAGCCGATATGGCAGGCTCTTATTTTTCTCTAAAGTATTCATGTTTTTGTCAGGATAACCCATTTTGTCACCATCGCAAATCCCTGTTGCATAGTCAAACACACCTCTTCTCTCTCCACCAATGGCATACACTACAGGGTTTTCACCTTCGTTTGAATATATGAGGTTCGGTCTTGCCCTTCCATGTTTCAATGGGATGTGCATAACTATCCAGCTGTCGCTAATTGGATCATAAACTTCTGCAGATTGAATTGCTTCACAATATCCATCCTCACTAGTGAATCCCCCAGCCACCATTGCCAAGTCTCCTATCTGTGTCAAGCCAAATGCTCCTCTAGGCACGTGCATTGGCGAACGAACAATGTATATTAATTTCTTTTGTTCCATGGACAGAACAACATCGATTGCAATGGTATAAGCAACGCTATGCGAACTTTGATCAAATCCACCGACGAGAAAGATATACTGACCTCTCACAAAGGCACTATGGTCCATGACACCATACTTCGTGGTCTGGTTCATGACGACACCATCCTTCGTGATGTTGGGCAATTCAATTACGCTCAAATTTTCTTCAAATGTGGTCCATGTATCCATGAGAACATCGTAGATATCGATTTCGTCAACGATATAGTTCGATGTACCAATGCCTCCAAGGACCCACACCATACCATTTATGGCACTACTGGAATGTCGATATCTTCCTCTTGGCATGCTAGTCTTTTCTTCCATTGCGTAAGTGGTACTCATTCCTTCCCGTAAATTCCCACCCTCTGGAGACAAAACATAATTTGCATCGGAAACATCTTTGCATATGTATTCTGCAACATAATTTGTAGCAGAAGTGCCGTCCTCTAGAATAGTGAGTGAAGAACGGAGGGGACTGAGACATCCACCTTGTAGGTTTATGGATTGGACTAGATTTCCATCGTCGTTCGAAGCAAGAATTCTAGCCTGTGATTGATGGGAATGTGGCGCAGGGAGAATGGTGTATGTGTCGTCCAGATGAATCGGCATCTCTCTTGTTTTTAGCAGTCAGTGGGCAGTGAGCAGTCAGTGCAGTGTGAGCAGTCAGCGGTCAGTGAAGAACGAAGAACATAATGGAGTTGATGTTTTGGACGGACAAAATGAGGTCATTGGTCATAGTTAATGAGGTGTATAACCTATGTGGCATTTTGAAATAAAAATTTGAAAGTGGTAAAGAGTAAAGAGCCACAAGCCACAACCTTCAACACGGATGGAAGATGGAAGTTGATGAAACAACAAACAGCAAAGATTCAATGCTAGTAGCTGTATCATAGCTTCATTCATTGTTTCCTAATGCATAATAATAAATCATGTCAGCAGCTGACCTAAAGCCATTTCAAATCAGGCTAAGTCTAAAGGGAAATATTCCAAAAATAAAGTCTATCCAAAGTTCAAAGCCAAATCATGTCGTCTCTATTGCTCCTCAAATGTCTATGGACGATCTCCTAAATCTATCCTACGAACTGTTCGGTGTACCAAAAGGAAAGAATTATACCATTGAATTATACAGTGGTTTTCCACCGAAATTGATTGACCTTAGTGATGCTGGGAGTAGAGCAAGTTTGGTGACTGCCAATGGGATTAGCGGTGGTGAGGCAATGATTGTGAAAATTGAAAAGAAATCCAAGGCAAAACCAGCTGCAGATAGTACTAGCAGTAGCAGTAGGAGTGGCGGTAATTCTTCTCGAAAGAGGCCTCTTCCTGAATCATCGGCGTGCAATCAATCTAAGGTTTCTCCCATCAAATCAGAGAGCAGCAGTGCTACTGCTACTAGTAGGCCAAAGAGGGTGTCGGCACAGGCGGCTACCGATTCATTCAAGGATATCATTCGTGCTCAGGACAAAGTGATCAATAGTGAAAGAAAGAAAAGTGCAAGCACTTCAAAGAGCAAAATTACAAGCACTAGAAATGAACCAAGTGCCTCTCAAATTGCAGCTAGGAAACGGGCTGAATCATTTGCAAATTCTAGGAAGTTGGCTGCGTTGCCTGGAGGAAGACGATTGGACGATGATCGACCATCACCTGTTGAATCTCCCAACGTAACTTCGTCGCCGATGCGAAAAACAAGGAAGACTTCCAATTCTATTTTCAAGAATTTAGGTTCCGAAGATGATATTTCATTCGCATTAATTTCCTCACTTGACTCCGGATCAAAAGGCAACGGGAAAGTATCAAAGGTGTTGAGAGCATCCATGAAAAAAACTGTAGAAAAATCATATGAAGCCAGTCGTGCAGTTGTAAGAAACTCTGCAATTGCTTCGAGAAAAGCAACGTTTTCCCAAGTTGCAAATCAGGGAGAGAATACGAATAACTCTACCGGGACGAGTCTTGTCAAGTATCCAAAATCTGTCGAGGGACGAGGGTATTTCGAAGAGCAAGTTCACATCATTACACCATTGATGCTGAAGGCTGTGATTCAGGCCGTTTATGATGATCATGATGAAAATGATCTTGATGGGGAAAGTGCAAGCGGGAGAGAAATGTTGAAACCAAGCAACATGGCACTTTTGTCCCCTCGTGTATTCTGGTCGCTTTGGTACCATTATCAGGAACATTGTGCAAGTATCGAACAAGCGCTTAAAAGAATGTTGCCAGACCTTGATTGGTCTTTTTTGTTTCGCCGAAGTAGACAATTGAGTGAGAAGGCAAAAGAAAACTTGCTGCAGGAGCAGAAAAAAAACCAGCCTGGCGGCGAAGTAAAAGCAAAAGACACTAAAGCTGGTATTCGCGCAGTGCAGGCCGTGGAGAAGGCCATGGAAACAATGTACGATGAGACCGTGGTGGATGCTAGAGCGCGTGCAGCACAGGCTGCTCTGGCTCGGTTTGGCCAAGCAGATCACGGCGATTGGGTAGTTCAAACTCCAACCGATGTAGACGAAGATGAAGTGAAAGAATGTATCGCTGCGTGCCAAGATATACTAGACGATGAAGTAATCAATCAATGCATAAGAACGTTACAAGCAAGAATGTTGATCCATAACTGGAGGGAGCTAGCAAATGCGGTTCCTGAAGCAGTGTGTTCAATTTTGATAGAGGAAGGAGTGAATGTAGAGACCGGGGCAGTAGAAGCATGGATCGCCGAGGCTCAATCTCGTTCTATTGAAGAAATCATGCTAGAAATTATTGATAGTGATCAAGACTTATATGAAATTCTGAACGACGAGTTATCTTCTGCAACTCCAAAGGATTTGGCGCTGTGGGCTAATGCGCCTGATCTGATTATTGAGGAAGCACGATCCCAAGTCATGGTGTCAGAAAATGATTTGAAGAAGTATTGTCTAAGAGCACGGAAAGCAACTGAGACTTTGCAGTGGTTGGAATCATATTCTACTTCTATTTGTACTTCTATATAATTATGACTTTACTAGTTCAGTCTATGTCTTTCATTTCTTTCATGTCACCCCAAGTGATTCCTACACTACATTTTAGCTTCAAGCTTTTGATTGGTTGAGATATAATTAGATGAGGTGAACATCGGCACGACAGTATTAACGAGAAAGAAAGATTAGATTACTTACGGGACCTTCAGTTGTAGCTCTTCGGCGCATTCAATGGTGCACGCTCTAGTGACAACAGACTTCAAGCGCTCTACGTCTACTTGATTGCCGGGTAATTCGAACAGTAACTCGTCGTGAATTTGGAGCCTAAGAGCAAACAATTTAAGATGTTTAGCGTTCCTGACACAGAGAAATTGACGAAATAGCATGAAAAATACGCTCACTTACAGCAGTCTCGGGGCAATGCCTGTCCCCCCATTACCAGTGCCCTCTTTTCGCCAATCGCTTATGCGAGAGGCCATTTTCAGCATAGCAAGTTTCATTAGATCAGCAGCAGACCCTTGAATAACTGTGTTGATGGCTTGGCGTTCAGCTTTGCTCTTGAGATCTCCGTCTTTCGAGCTGATATCATCAAGATAGCTTCCCGGTGTGATGTGTTTGGAAAGGTATGTAAGGTCCCATTGTGTTTAAATGATTTAGAATTGGGCCATTTAGAATATTGGTCATAAACTTACCGCTTCCTCCCAGTGATTGTGGTTACATATTTGTTTGCTCGTGCAAACCGTATAGTTTCCTCCATCCAACGTTTGACGCCTTGAAAGCGACCGTAGAATGAATTGAAAAAGTTCCTTGCTTGAACCTTGCTTGTGCCTAACTTCTTCGCGACTGTGTTGAGACCCATTCCGTACATGATTGCAAGTGTTACTTGTTTTGAAACTGCGCGTTCTTCGTCTGTCACTTCGGCGGGCGCCTTACCACTTGTTACGCTTGCCATTTGTTTGTAGATGTCAGTTGCATTGGGATCAGTGAAGAGTCGTATCAAAGCCTTGTCATTGCTCATATGAGCAAGGATACGGACTTCGTTTTGACTGTAGTCGCAAGCAAAGAGACATGATTCTTTTGTGCAACTTGTGAAGAAATTTCTAGGACATACTCCTTGAATGACACTTCCCGTAGGGACCTGTTGCATGTTTGGTTTGCGACAAGAAAGTCGGCCAGTCCGGACTGCAGTTTGCATCCACATTGGATGAATTTTTTGGATGTGTTTCGTTTCACTCTTTTTTTTCTTACTCCTGCGTTTTGCTTTTCTGGCGTGGATCTGATTTGAATCGTCGCGTGCAAGCTTAGGATAAGGTCGGATGTATGTGCTGAGCACTTTGTTCAACGCCCTGAACTCAAGTACGACGTCAATTATTCGAACTCCTTGTCCATCTCTCGATTTCAGCTCATTTTGTATCATCTTTAGATTTTCTTCTGAGGTCGATTTGTGTTGACTGGCGTTTTGGCTGTTTGGACCTGGCCCTGGGTTTGTGTTAGGAACACGCAGCCCCATCCTATCAAATAGAAGTTGAGAAACTTGCTGTGGGCTAGAAAGCATAAATGTACAATCCCCAGTTAGACTTTTCGCTTCTTCGTTCAAGCGCTCGATTCTAGACTCAATTTCTTCCTGGATCTTTATCAAGCGATTTGCCTTGAAGCCAATGCCAAAACACTCCATGGAAGACAGGACTGATTGAACAGGGCTTTCGATCTCACAAAAAGCATCTTTCAACCCGTTATTCTCGAGTAGACGATTGATGATTGGATATAAAGCATAAAGAAATTCCAAATCTTCCTTTGCTTGAATAAGGCCCTGTAGTTGCAGAGACGGGTCTGCAGGCCCCTGGCACCTTGGTTTGTGGCAAATATGAGAAAATCCAGCCTTTTTACTTGATAGTTCAAGAGATTCTTCTTTCGCGTGAGGCGTAAGCATCCACGACGCAAGTCTTAGATCCCACACGTTTGGTAGTACCAAGTCCAAGTATCCAATACTTGGATTATGAGTTTTATCGTTGTCGCTCTTTCCATCTGTAAGCGTCGCAACATCGTGCGCACTATGGTAATGAAATGGCATGAGCCCAACCTGTGCTTGAAAGGTCACCTTGATCAAAGATCTATCCAATAAAATCTTTCTCAACGTATCCCATCTCTCTTGCAGCGATGCCGTGCATGAAATCTTTAGAAACGGCCATCTTGCCATGCGTTCAAATCCCGCATCGATATCAATTGGCCCATCCTCTGGATCTTCAATGGGACATAATGGAAGTAGAAAGCAGTCCGTATCGCCAGCATTATCGCCACTGTCTTGGCCATTCATTGGAAAGACAAACATGGCGCCAACAAGTGGAGCAGAAGCTTGCATGGCCCGAATCTGGTTATCACAGGTACAATTCCACATTGTACACGGTGCACCTTTCGGTGTGCAATATTTCTTGGTGGATGGTAGAAATGGGGTTGAACACATGCGATCATGAAAAATCATGGTCCAAGATACAAACTTTTGGCTTTGGACAATTTGTAAAAAAGATCGAAGGGCTTCAGAGCTTGCACCAGCATTATTGACTTGATATGTTTCTGCAAATATCTCAATGGTTTCTAGAGGTATTGGGTCGTACCTGGGAGTTGCAGCAGATGATTGGGTCGATGCGGATGTGGATGTTGATGCGCTTCTCTGTGATGGATCCTTTTGAAAAACACGATTATCTTTTTTCGATCGTAAGGACTTTGGTTGGAAATCTGCATCGTTGTGATCCTCGAGTTGTGCCCTGTTACCATTTGCTTGATCACGTTGTTGTGAAGTATCAGGGGTCCCCTCCATATCCTCTACCATTGTTCGTATATCAGGAGTAGGACGTTCCTTTGTCTTCTTCTTCTTCTTTGATGTCTTTTCTTTTTCTTTGCGTTTGCCTTTCCCTTGATTACCCACCACCTGTTCTGCATCCAACGATGAATGATAGGAAGCAATTTGACCTACTTGTGCCCATCCTTGTTCTGCGCCAGCTGCAGATGCAGATGCAGTTCCTAAAGCACCATTCGCATCATTCTGGGCAATTCGTCTCTGTTTCTTTTTCTTGTGTTTAGAAGTGATATTGGATGGATTTTCGGGATGGTCGTAGGTATGACCGAATCCATGCGATTGATGGAAAGATATCGGTCGGGTCGAAGACGATCCAGATGCATTTATAAATGGATCAATTTCATTACCGTGGCTAGATTGATGTTGCTGCTGACCATTAAATGCTTCCCGTGGATTGCTTTGATGTATTCCAATCGCATTATTTCCATGCTGATTAGCAGGGTGCTTGAATCTCTGATTGCTCTGACTGTGCATGGAATTGTATTCGTCATTAAGCAATTGTGAAGAAGAATTTTCATCATTTTCAAAAGGCTCATCTGCCATAATCTTTCGAGGTGAGAAAAAGTGCGCATGGTGATGGTATCCCATTGAATCATACTCAAGTTCTTCCTTTCCATTACTATTGCCATTACCATTGCCATTGTCACTTTCATCATAGTTGAACCGGAACTGGAAAGATGGATGAGGTAAGCTAGACTGCTGCGATGAAATAACGGATGAATTGTTGGCAATAAATGACAGTGGACCGGTGATTCGATGCAATTCGATTCCCGTTGAGGAAGATGCAGGTATTAGCGGAGTCAGGAGTGATAGCATTCGACGCGAGAGAGGATCTTGGAGCAACTCTTTTTCTCCGTTGCGGTGTTGTTCCTCATCATTGCTGCCTCGTCTGATCTGCCTTTGTCGTGGAGCCGGTTCTCCGAATTCATACTCCTGGTCCTCTTCATTGAATTGATTTCGGTGATTGATATTACTATTTGAATAGATCCCAGCTGTGGGTGGAGTAGATGATGGCTGGTAGTACGGCATCGCATGGATGAAGGATAAGAAAATGAGTGTGTTGTACAGTAGTTCAATAGTTGTTAGGTTGTTGCGCTTTCGGCGGGTTTCTGATCCTTTTTGTGGCGCGCAAAACAAAAACATTAAGGCCTCGTAGAGAGGCTACGAAAGTGGAGTAGGGTGAAACTGGTTACGATCTGGAACCGATTCGAAATGGGTGGCCCTTAGGCACCATGG
>Ga0115005_10001689_pt1 | contig 17641 bp, 17 predicted proteins | sample ArcOceMetagenome_FD_87163 | JGI IMG/M metagenome (GOLD analysis project Ga0115005, IMG submission 87163) | Marine eukaryotic phytoplankton communities from Arctic Ocean - Arctic Ocean - Greenland ARC118M Metagenome | ecosystem: Environmental > Aquatic > Marine > Oceanic | place: Arctic Ocean... | reverse complement strand
TTTGGGTCAAATATCAGACTTGCCTTACACAAATGTCAGACTTGCCTTACACATTTTTTCACACGGCGCAACCAAGGCGCAACCACCCATTGAATATGCAAGTGTACTATCTCAGCAATGCCGCCAAGAAGAATGATTGCGCAGCATAGCAGCATAGCCTTCATAAAAACTAATCATGTCTTTCAGTAGTAGTACTAGTACTAGTAGCAGCAGCAGCTGCACTGTTGCTGATGAGAATCTTCTCAACAATTCGTCTTCACCTGCAGATCAAACGATCGTCGTCAACTCTTCTAAACGTAAATTTCCTGCGAAGCTCATTGATAGAGTTGAAAGGAATGAGGATGGACAGAAGGTACTGAAAGCTATCTTTCTCCACGTAAGGAGTAATGGTGGATATGACAAGTGCTTTGGATTTGGTAAAAAAGGTCGTTTCTTAGATGGTGCCGCATCAGCTCTATTCAATGTAGATGGGCTACTGAACAAGTAAGTCTGCGAATTTATGGTGATGAACAATACCGGTAATTTTCATATTATTCTTACATCCTTGTCAAAGTTTCGCGAAACCACCCCCATCTGGCTTCAGGACCAAATTCAATGAGGCACAGAGATTATTGGATGGACTATTGAAGCACTCGCACTCGGATGGTAACGCAGAAGATGAGGAGAGTTACCCACAGCATCTCAGCGAATTGATTCGCATTTATAGCACGATGAATAATGAAGCTGAAAATAATGAGATTTGACTTCAAGATTGCATTCAATGCAAAAATTGATTTTGTGTTCGGATGGCGCGAAAAGGGGGGTGAAACGCCGCCGCGTCGCCCGCCGCGTCTCCCCCAGAGGACAAACATCACGATGACGACGAATGACAAAACACTGAAGCTCAAAGAACGACAACAAACTAAAAACCACAGTACAGTAAGTAGTAGTACCAAGCGAGTACCAATAAGCTTCCAACGCTAATAACGTGAACCGTTCCTACTTTATCGGAAGAAAGATTTCAATACCACTACACATATCGATAGATTATCTAGATTGAATGCTTCCTGTTCACATTGATAGCTACAAGATTCTGCTTCTTGCACTCACGTTGTTACCTGAAAGCACCAAAGCTCTTTCTGCTCCTTCCAATCTGGTGAACATGTCCACCGATCAAACACCGCTGATGACATTTGGTGTCATTGCCGATATTCAATATGCTCCCATACCCGATGGTTATTCATATGGTGGCAGGCCTCGGTATTATCGCCATTCTCTAGCTGCTGCACGACATGCAGCTGAACACTTTAAAAAAGAAAATTTACCACTCGTAGTAAACCTAGGAGATATTATTGATGGAAAATGTCAAGAAATTGAGGTACACTGCAAGGAGGAATTGCAAGAATATGGTCAGTCTTTTTCTGAAGGAAGTAACCCGGGCCATGATGCAGTCGATGATGTATTGGAAGCTTTATCGACTTACAAAGGAAAAGTTATTCACACGTATGGGAACCACGAGCTGTACAATCTGAACAGAGAGGATATTGGGTCGAAATTGAATATACCATTTGTTCGGGAATCCTGTGGTGATCTAGTTGGGTATTATTCTTATGATAGTCCTTGCAAAAATATAAAATTTGTGGTACTAGACTCATATGATGTGTCAATCATGCAACGATGCCCTGAAACCAGCTTGAAACACCAACAAGCAACCAAGATATTAAAAGAAAACAATCCAAACTATCCTCACCAAGAGAACTCGCCTGAGGGACTAGAAGGTGTTGAACAACGTTTTGTGGCCTTCAATGGTGGTGTTGGTGAACCCCAATTAGACTGGTTACGAAGGACACTAGAAGAAGCAAAAAATGAAGAACAAAAGGTAATTGTTTTGTCGCATCAGCCTATATTGCCAGGAAGCTCGGGAAATGTGTGCCTTATTTGGAATTATAACGATGTTTTGGAGATTTTGAGAGAATATAAATGTACAGTAGCTGCCGCCCTTGCAGGACACGCGCACAAGGGTGGCTACTTGAGAGACGAAAGTGGGATTCATTTTAGGGTCATCGAGGCTGCTCTAGAGAGCAAAGATCCAATCAAGACTTTTGGCTATGTTGATGTTTACGATCATAAACTGGAAATTAGAGGTGAAGGCGATTGTGGTAGCGCAACTTACGAATTGGACCATCTATCTACGCGTAGGCGGTTTATTAATAAAATCAGCAACTAAATAAACCAATTCGAAGAATTACACGTTCAAGAAAACTCGTTCAAGTCTTCAAAAACCTTTCACAAAAATAAAATTACTTTATTTAGATATCAACAGTTAACTTCTTAACGTTGCTGGTGTCAATGTCCAAAGGAATGTACTTATCATAAATAGATCCAATCTCAAAACTAGATTTGGAAGCGACAACAATTTCATAATCCTTGATGATATCAATATCTCTCTCAGCACCTCCACGAGCCTGGTAACCCTCATAATACCACTTCAAAGTATCTGCCAATTTAGTAGAAGGACCAGCCCATCCAAGCTTCTCCTTAGCGGTATCAGGCGAAACATAAAAGTCCGTCAAACGGAAGGGAAACTTGGCCTTTCCATACAATTCAGAATCATAGTGCTCAATCATAACCTTCTCCTTGGGAATACCCGCAGCCTCTGCACACATGTAAGCAACATCATCATAAGAAACAAGTTCATCGGTTCCACAGTTGAAAAATCTCTGTTCGATAGCGGCCTCCTCATTATCCACAACAGAAGCAAAGAGGGAGGCAACATCCTCACTATTGGTCAAAGATACCTTTTGTGTTCCATCTCCAGGAATGGGGAGAGGGAGCTCTCTGCAGAGACGATCAAAGTACCAATCAATGTAATCATTTTTATTCGATTTGGGGCCATAGATGTACTGAGGACGGAAAGAGACAAGTGGCAATCCGATTTCTACGGCATAATTATCAAACAGATTCTGTCCAGCAGATTCCTTGACAGGAGTGGTTTCTGGCATGGGGAATTCTCCAGTGGGTTGGTACATACCGGCAGAGGATACATAAGTGAATACCTTGGTATCCCAGGATTTGGCACAGTCACAAATGGCCTTTCCAGCTCCTTCAGGTTTCTTCGAGGCGTTGTCCCAAACGTATTCGAAGGATGCATCGGACCCGAGGAGGGATTGAAGGGATTCGGCAGTCAAAGATTCGTCTCCTAGGCTCGCTTTTACAATCTTGACATCTGGGATATCGGTTGCGTATGATTTGAATGGTTCACTTTCGTCTTTGCATGCATCGTCCTGGAGGATGGTGATGGATGTGATTTTGGAGTTTGATTGGAGGGTTTTTGCAAGCTGGAATCCTGAGAAAGTTTAGGTACGTTTACACAAAATAAATGAGGAAAGGTTCGTGGCAGCATATGGTCATCCAATATTAAAACCTTTCTTTCATCATCGTGGACATTGACATTGTGATAGACTCACCGAGTTCTCCGTGTCCACCGCCCTTGTTCTGTACAATCAAAGCTGCACTCATGGAAAGAGAAGATTTTCTAGCGAGCCTACTAGAAGGCGCGAAAGCAGCAGCAGGAGTTGAGAGGAGAACTGCCAATACGGCAGAGAAGGACAAATTTCGAGACATCATTTTGGGAAGACGGGTGTTAGAAGCGATACAGTATTGGTAGTATGAATGAAGACGTATTGATGCTTCATGCTTCATCACTCCTCATGATTGATTCATTCATGATGGGTTGTGTATTTTTGTTTTGTCTCATCTTTCATTTATACGTCAGTCCCCACTCTTTCATCTTTCTTTCCCTCTTCTTCCTCCTTCCAAAAAATCTTTACTGTCCTTTCCTCTCATCTCCCGCTTTTACTTGAAGTGCGTATCGTATCCTCGTGACGACATGACTGACTTGGCTTTTTCTTCTTCAACAACTCCAAACTTGCCTGGCTTGAAACACAGACAATCAAAGGGCAATCAATTGTTCTTGTTACAATAATTAGTTTGTGCTTCGTACAATCTAATACGAAGATGAAGTTCCTCCCATCTTGCATCGTCTTGATCGCATCGGCATCTGCCTTTGCCCCCCAAAGGGTCACAAAGACATTCACCAATGTTGCCCAGACCCAAACCCAATCCCTCTCCCACCCCATCAGTAGTGTCATGCAAAAATCGTCCCTCCGCATGTCTGAAACCGTAGCCGATCTCGATGCATTAACAGAATTCGAAGAATTAAGTCTCCCAGCTCGCTCTGGTCGACCCCTCAAAATCGCCATTGCTGGAGGAGGAGTGGGTGGACTTACAACAGCACTCTACATGCTCAAAAAGGGGTTCGATGTCACAGTCTATGAAAAGACTGCTGCTTTTGCTCGTTTCGGTGGACCCATTCAATTCGCTTCGAATGCTCTTTCGGTATTGAAGGAGATTGATGAGACTGTGTTCGAGCGTGTCATGGAAAAATTCACCTTTACTGGAACACGTGCGTGTGGAATTAAGGATGGACTTCGTGCGGATGGTTCCTTCCGCATGACTGAGGATTCTCTCGATTATCTTTTTAATAAGGATGCTCCCGCAGATTGGTTTGTCAGGTTTCCTTTGAAGGAGTGCGCTGATTTGTACGGATTGCCCTATACTGGTGTCATCGATCGTCCTGATTTGCAGGAGATTTTGCTTGATGAGTGTAAGAAGTTGAAGCCTGATTTTATTCAGAATGGAAACCCTGTTACTGGATATCAAAGTCTAGGAAAAGGAAAGGGTGTTAATGTAGATCTTGCAGATGGAACTACCGTTGATGCAGATATTTTGGTTGGATCCGATGGTATTTGGTCTGCTGTTCGTGCAACAATGTACGGTGAGGATATTAAGGGATCCAGCAAGGATTTGAAGAGTAGACAGGGATGTACTTACAGCGGATACACCGTTTTTGCTGGAGAGACAGTTATTAAGACAGCAGATTACTATGAGACTGGATACAAAGTATACATTGGACCTCAGAGGTATTTCGTTACTTCCGATGTTGGTGATGGGCGTATTCAATGGTATGCTTTCTTCGCCCTTCCACCAGGATCCAAGAAAGCACCTAGTGGATGGGGAGGAAGCGCCAGAGATGAACAGGCAGACCCCGGAGAGAATCTTGTTGATTATATCAAGACACTTCATGAGGGTTGGACTGATGAGGTTATGACTGTCCTTGACGCAACTCCCCCCGATAGTGTTGAACAGCGTGATCTTTATGATCGTCCCCCTGAGCTTCTCCGTAGTTGGGCTGATGGGAATGTTGTATTGATTGGCGATGCTGTGCACCCTATGATGCCTAATCTTGGACAAGGCGGATGCCAGGCTCTTGAGGATGCATATGTGTTGACTGAAATTCTTGCTGGTACCAAGTCCACCAAAAAGATTGAGAATAACCTCCAGTCTTTCTACAGGAAGCGTATTGCCCGTGTCACTATTGTACAATTTTTGAGTCGTCTTGCAAGTGATCTTATCATCAATGCCTTCGATACTCCATGGAGTCCACATGACAACAAGGGTCAATCATGGAAGAGTTACTTAACTTTCTTCTGGAAGGCAAGTTTCATGAGTCGACTGTGACTTGATTTTTTTGTTCTGTTTTCTGTAATGATATTCTCACTTGTTCCTTTCCACTCTTCTCAAACAGCCATTATTACAATACATCATTTTCCCAGCTCAATTTGCTTATCTCTACTCGTATTACCCATCTGGTGATATGGAGAAGCTCCCTGCAGAGCTTGAGGATGCCTGGAAAGCTAGACACTTTGAAGGCGCCGAGAAAATGTTTGCTGCAGTTGCCGACGGTAGCGAGGAAATTGAGGCGGGGCCTTCTTTCTTCAAAAATGCAGAAGTCAAAGAAGAAGTTGTTGTTTAAAAAACAGAAAAGGGATATATCTCATTGAAATAATAAATAATCATAATTTGTGAAATTGAAAAAACTAATTTTATCATTTAAAAATGATGTTGGTATATCTAGGTTTACGATGTATTGATTGATGTTGGTGTGCGACCTTGTCCTGAAATCCCGCCACATTGCGTTCAATTCTAACATCTCATGATTCCAAATCCGTACACAAAGATTTAGTTCGCTCTAGTATCCTCTGGCGCCCATTTAGATACCTTTCTTGCAATATATGGCTTCAGCTTAAACCCAGTCAAATCAGGCACAACCAACTCCACCATTCGCTCCTTGTCCAAGACAAATCTACCAGCCTTGCCTCTAAATGTTCCTTCTTTTGTTCCTCCTTTTCCCTTGTAGAATCCTTTACGAACATGTTTGGTGGATAGCGGTAAACGTTTTGAAGCTGATTTAGGGAGATACTTTGACATGTGTCTTGTTTGATTCCATTGATATTGAATAGCTTTTGACGATTGGTTCAGCAGCGAAGTAAATGATTTGCCTATTGACTGCATCATGTTTTATTTGATTTGACCCTGTTGGTTGCTGCGTTGTAGCCTGGAGTGTTTGTGTTTATCGCTAACACTGCAATTGATTGAATTGATGAAAATTATGCTGTGTTGTGTACAAGTCCAGTTTCTCCACCACTCAATCACCGCCATCGTCGTGCGGTGCCTCTTCATTTGTCTCATTTCAACCTCTTTGGTCGGTATTTATAGGGAACAATCAGTCACGCTTCAAACATGCGTGTTTTTAAGTGACACCGAAACGCGACGCAACCAACGAAGGCACCACATCTTTTCCAGCATCATCATCACGTTCAATAGCACAATAGTTAGCACAATAACGTTCTGTTATCTAAGTGGTTATTCTATCGTCACATAGACTACTTCCTACCATGTTATTTTCAAAGAAATCAGCCATCGTTGCACTAGCATGCCTCGCTGCATCCGATGCATTCAGCATCCAAAATTCATCCAGCAAAAGAACGTCTCTCTCAATGTCGTTGAGTTCTGATGAAGAAGTATCCCGTCGTAATCTATTCAAATCAGCTGCCAGCTTTTCCATAGCGTCCATCGCTGCTTTCTCCAGCCCCGACTTTGCTTTTGCTGCAGGAAAGGGTCCGCCTACAAAAGAAGAATTGGAACGTATCAGAATTGGCTATAATAAATTAGGGTATTTGTTGGACAATTTCGACCAGGAGACCACTATCTGCAGGGAAAACGGAGGAGAGTGCAAGCGTGATGCTGATCCTGTGAGAAGGTACCTCGGACTTCGTTCAACCACAGATCCACTTTTCCAGATCGAGAAAGTATTTGAAAAAGTGAAGTACATGGACATTGATCCCGATTATTTAGAAACTTTCTTTGAAGCTAGTGAAGAGTGGAATACTGCTATGAATATGAGTAACAGTATGGCTTTCATTTCGCAGTTTGCGGAGTACAACCCTGGTGGAGGAAAGGATGAGGTATTGAAGTATCTTGAGGAAGCAAAGAAGCAAGTTGTTCTTGCTAGAAGTTCTCTTGAGAAAATCTTGACGGTACTTGAAAGTGCAACTGCGTCATAAGTCATAATGTAAAAAAACGCTAAATCAGTGATAATGTTTAAATTTGTTATTACAAGATTATGTGTACCTGGCAAGAGGTTTTATTGATTCCTATTACAAACGGATTGATTAGTCAATTTCCTATTATCTGTATGAAACATTGAATATGGATTTGAATTTGAAGCTTTCTAGCTACGTACACTACACGTGATAAACAAATTTTCTTTGTGCCTGACGGTCTCAAGAATCGATTTCAAATTCAGAATGTTGATTATTTTTTATTCTTCTTGCTCTTCTTCTTTTTCTTCGATTTGACAGCCATGGCCAAATCATCAACGTCCTCGCCGTCATCTTTTTTCACTACTCTAACTGTGCTGGTAACCTTTTGCCTCTTCGTCACTTCTTCTGCGTCCTTGTCCTGAGCAGCTGTGAATTCGCTTTGCAAAGTTGTAGTTTCTTCCTCCTCGTCGCTATCAAGTGCCATGGCACTGGACAGAATAGTTCCACTTGCCTTTGTACTACGTGTACTAGAACTTTGTTCAGATGCCTTTGTTGATGTTTCTACAAGCATTGCAAATTCGTCATCAGCCTCTTTTGTGCGCCTCGACGAAGCACTTTTGTTACTTTTGCTTTGGAGTTCTAAATCATCAACTGTATCGCCAACATCGACATTATCTCCAGCAGATTTCAACATGGCTGCCATTAGAGAGCCGCCAAAGATTGGACCTTTACCCTTTGACCGATCTCCGGCACGTCCTCTACTACTAGATTTGTCTTCCTTCACCTTTGCAGCAACGTGTCCTTGGGCATAGTCAAGCGCTAAGATTCTATAACTTTCCTCTTCAGCAGCTGCGATGGCCTCTGCCTTTTTATCTCTCAAACCGTCTTGTTCTACTTCCATCATATCACCATCACGTTCTAGATCCGTGCGTTCGACAAAAGGCGCGTCGTCTGCTATATCCGGCATTTGAGCATCGTTTCGATTGCCAAAACCATTCGCAAGCTTTAATCTATCCAAGCGTTCCTGTACAGCCTTCTGATCCGACTCCAGCAGAGCATTCTCGAGAATATCACAAAGTTCCACACACTTGCGTTTTCCCAATCTCGCACAAATAATCAATTGTCTCGGTTTCAATTCACATCCACCTGGAAAGTCAAGGGAGCACATTTCACCATATTTATTGAAACTAAACGTCGTCGTTCCATCCGTAACTAGCTCTTCCCGATACGATGGATCAATCAGTGCTGATACAGTAGTACTCGCCCCCGTCGGATCTGCATACAATGCAAAGGTAACAGTAAGAGGGGTATGATGCAATGGCAAAGGTGTGGGCTCCCTCTCGTCACTGTGCAAAACCGTAGGACCCCCAGAATCCGCAATCTCCACTTCAGGCTTTCGAAAATGCCTCAAGGCTGCCACAGCACTCAAAACACAGGCATCGACCAAATTCCCCCCATGGTCCAATACGGTGACATCAACCTGAAGCCTCCAAACCCATTTTCCACTTTGCACACATAGCGCTTCAGCATCAATCGCTCCACCGTTGAGAAGGGTCCTTTCCATAATCCTTAATATTCGATTAGAGAGGAGTTTCTGTCCTTCATCCTGTGCCTGCCCCATTCCCCCCTGAGACTGACCTCCTGAAGTGAGAGTTGACGAAGGCTGCACGTATTCGAATCCCATGGCACTCATGGGACTCAAATCGACCGAGAAGGAAATGGCCCCGTCGTTTGGTCGATCCGAGTGTGGGGGTGGTATCAGCAAACAAGTGACGACGGAGGATACGCGAGTATTAGCTCCGAATTGCACCGTACATTCCGACATATTATGCGCTCGACTAAAGGATAGGCGAATAGGTCTTGATTCTCCGGCTGTTCGACCATCGGTTCGGAGTATGTTGCCGTTTCGTTCGATGAGTTTGCTGCTGGTTGTTTGGGTGATTCCTGTGGCGCAGGAGCGGATGAATGTTTCTTCGTTGGTGGATAGCGAGCGATGGGATGTGTCGTCCCGCAGCGGTGTGTAGGTTGTGCTAGCTGACATTTTATTTTGTTGAAGGAAGACTTGTGAGTATCGGTGGATTTAAGTGTAGTGATTGTAGCAATTAGCAACTAGGTAGTAGGTATCTAGTAGGTAGCTAACAACAAATCAATATGTTTCATCTTTGGTTTTAGGTTTTAGGTCGAGATTGAAAGACTTCTGTTGTGTCAACCAACCATTCTGAATTCATTTTATGAGTTTGGTTTACAAATCCCCATTCATCCTTCAAGGATAATTGTTTTTAAAACAAAACTGAAGGCAAGATCTATCGTCCAACACGTCATCAAATTGAAAATAATGAAACTTTTGTGTTGGATCAAGGTTGGATGATGTGTCTGGTGGTGTCACCTTATTTGACCAAGATAACACAACAAAAGATCCAATCGAAGCGTTTGGGAATAATACTCATACTAGCGTATAGTAGTGCCAAGGTAGAAGAATCAATATGACATCCACAAGGACAATGAAGCTGCTTGCACTTCTTCTTTCTCTCTGCTGGCCTAGCACTGCGTTATCTGCTCCCACATTCACAACCAGGAGTATCGTTAGTAACCCTCCTGCCACCCAACTTCATCTTCGCATCCCTCGGGGAGGACAAGCGGAAGAAGAATTTATGGATCTCGACAACCCTACAGAAGAATCAGAAGTTAAAGGTCCAGAAGCTCCTGTAGCGACGTCGACAAATAAACTAGCAGCCGTAGGAGCTCTCTCGCCCCTTCTTGCTGCATTGCAATCAGCAGGAAGCTGCTACTCGGCCTCCCTCGTCGCTCGTCCCATCCTCACAAAATCACTCACAGCCGGCATCACATTTTTCTTATCGGATTACACTGCTCAGAGCATAGAAAAACCAAAGGATGATGATTCCAAAGCTGCCTCTGCACCTGTATGGAAGCATGATTGGATGAGAACATTCGTCTCGTGTGCAGTGGGGTTGTTCTACTTTGGTCCCGCCGCTCACGCATGGTACGAATGGGTCTTTGGGATTCTACCCGGTACATCCCTCGTCTCCACCCTTCAGAAGGCGGCCTTGGGGCAGGTCATTTTCGGACCTACGTTTACTTGCATCTTCTTCGCCACATCTCTGATGCAATCGGGGCAGTTTAATCTTGGAAATTGGGTTCAGAAGATTAAGAGGGATTTGCCTGGGGCGTGGATTTCGGGACTTGGTTTCTGGCCTCTGGTAGATTTCATTTCATTCAGTGTGATTCCGGTCAAGTTCATTCCATTGTTTATCAATTTGTGCTCGTTTGTTTGGACAATATATTTGAGTACGGTTGCAAATCGTCCATCTGGTAAAAAAGAATAAGTATTACGAATACTTGTACAGTACTGGTATTCATTTGGGGTTTATGGGAAGAACTTGGGAATAGAGAAAATAGTCTTACAACAATTCCTTTTAAAAAACATCAGTTTGCAAGAGATTTTTTGTACGGGTACCTGGTACTTGTAGCATTATTTCGGAAAGGGTACTGACTATGCATGATATCTGTGTTAATCATAAGACGTCCCTCGCCTATTGATAAACTTTTCACGTTGATCAACTGGACGGACGGTTCTACCATCCATGGCCAACTCCTCGATGCCCTCTTCAAACTCAAAATAATCCCATATTTTATCTTTCTCCCAGGGTCTCTTACTAGAGATCATAACACTGTCTGGTTCAATTGGATAGCACATTGGATCAATCACGGCATAGGAAAGAGGTTCCAAAAAATCGTTGTTGCACACTTTGGCCAGCGCATCCCAGCTCAAATGTGAAGCATTTCCGCCCCTGTCGATCATATAATCCCCCGTCAACTTGACAAACACCATTGGGGTCGTTTCTGTCTTTTTAGCCTTTTCGATTTCGGAATGAATATCTGCATCGATTGGAATGTCGTCCTCGTCAAATTCTTCTTCCATCCAACGTTGTTCGAGTTCTGAGAGGTCGATCGTGGCGCGTTGTTGTGCCTCCCTCTCTTGCTTCTCTTCCAATTGAATGAATTTCATTGGATAGGGAGTTTCGGACTCTATAGTCCACTCTTCACCGGGATCTAGTTGCGCATAACAATTACAGGGGTTGGTGCTGGCAGACAACAATAATATTGCGACAAGTAGATTCATAGCTGAGCAAATAATGAGCTCGTTTTGGAAAAGTCGAAAAGATTTCGGTTTCAAATCCAAAGCACCCTCGACGTGTCGTGTACGACGTGTACACAACTATTTAAAATATTTATTTGAAAAGTTAGGTTCTGTTTTGAATGAAGTTCTTTATGTGAAAACCAGATTCGCAGTGCTGACCGCAATGTGAAGGGCTATTACGCTACGTAATGCCCTTACCACTACTATTAGACAAGCCAGTGCGACATGGATTCATTCTCTTATGATGGTGTCCAGCACAGCTCTGCGTCACAAGAAGGAACGAATCATCCAGAAATGCAGTGCAACTTGCGTCGCTCACGAGACCTTGTGACGGATAACAAGCGTATTACAACTTATTACTTTCCCCGATACCTAGTAATAACCTGAAGGCCATTCCCGAAGTTATATATTGAATTGTTAATGAAAATTCCGACCCCGCTGATGCTTGCAGGGCTCTCGTGGAAATGTCATGCCAGAGATGGAGCCAGCATGAGGAGAGAACTGATGATATTTCAGTCATTGTTGGAAGAATTGATATAAGATCCAGGAAATCTGTGTTTGATTCCTGGAAGAAGGCATTCGAGTCCCTGCTTGGGGCTTGTACGTCCAAGAAGGGTGTACAGGTATTAATAAAGGCAGAGTTATGAACTTCTTCAACAGCGTCACAGCGCACACTTACAATCAAGTAATGGATGTGGAGCTGTAGATTGTCAAACTTAGATACAAAATGAGATTCAAGAACTTTGAAGGGACTTACAAGCTAACATTATATTACAAAGACATGTGTTTGGAACTTGAGGTTTTCATGGACATGTACTTTTGTATCCATCATCTACGAGACAACAAAGCTTCACGATTTTATTAAAATAAGCATCGAAATCTTTTCTAATTTATTAATTTATTCAGCCTCCAAAACTAAATAGGCTTCCGAAACATCTTTGTACAGATCTTGCCATTTATCTGAAGTTCGAGCAACGCTATCGAGCGATTGCTCTGCAGCCGCAACAACCCTCATCATTGCCGACTCGCTTATTAATCCTAGCTTGCAAGAACTGACCGCTGCTCCTACATACGTGCGAAAGAAAACAACCGGTCTTCCGTTAATGAGTTTCGGCCCTGGTATAGTTGGAAAAGGTTTCTCGGAAACAACATGGAGAAAGATGGCCTTCATCACCTCCGGATATTCCCGAAGCATCGTTTCCCCAGCTTCCTGATCCAATTCACCAGTATCCCCGACATAAACATATTCCATAATTTCTCCTGTTGGATCTTGATTAATGAGGCGTTCGAAATTATTAAACTTTCTCAAACCCTTGCGATCCTGAATGACCCATTCCGCAACGCTTCCATACAAGACAGGTCCCAACCCCCAGTGTTCGACTCCAGAGTCTTCTCCCGTTTTTCGAAAGGCCTTGGCCAATTTAGAGTCTTCTTTTAATTCCAGTGCAATCTTAAATTCTTCAGCACGAGCAGTGAGAATGGCTACTTTTGGAGGAGCTAGGCCATGTTTATTTGTGTCTTGGGGATTCATACTGTTGATCACCTCGGATTCAAATGATGAAATGCTCAGCTCAAACATGAACTGGAAGACACCAGGATAAAACTCTCCACGTTCGTATTGGACATCAATACCACCGAGTGCTATATCACCGATTTTGACGCCACCACTGCTTTTGAGGGTGTCATCAACGTCGCTGATAACTTGTGTAAATGGTAGCACTTGTTTCTTCATTTCGAGACGAGATGAAAATTCTCTTGTTTTGCTTATTCTATTCATGTCTTTTTTCAAGTTTGCAAACGCATCTACTCGCCGGCAGAGAAAGCATATTGCAGCTAGCGAGGCTATTGGGGTTGATATCATCATTCAGCTTAGAAAGAGAATGGAGATGGAACGGTATAGTTCGATTTTGCGGTGTACAGTAACATGCTGTTGAACGTGAATGGCCTACGCCAGAAACCAGGGTCACTTTTTTGCTCCTGTGGGTGTGATGGTTCTAACAAAGGAAGAGAAGGGAGGAAAAGAGCGTATCTTGAGTTGAACACATCACAACCAAGAGTCAGTCGAGTCCAACCAAGTCACAATAACACAAGCAAGACCAACTTCTATTCTATTGAAACACACAATCTCAATGTGTTTGGAGCAAAGCCATGCCAGGAAGAAGGAAAAACATCGCTGTCGATAAGATAGAAGGTGACAGCAGTAGTGTTGGATCACCATCCCTCCCAGAATGGTTCCATCGATGCAAAACCCATCAAATATTTCAATATGACACAGATCGCTTTCCCTTCAAAGAACTACTAGCTGATTGGCTGGAAGCTCCATGCAGTGATTTGGAACGTATGCACACGTTTTACCAAAATTCACAAGTTCGTGAGCCGTTGCACCCCCAAATTCGACAGGCACATATTTCTGCAAAAGTTGAACCAGCACTATCGAGTACCATGCGTCGGGCAAAAAAGAAAGGGCTGTTTTCCTCTCCCCAATATGAGCGTCTCTTAAACACTTACCGGCTATTTGTGCGAGAAGTTATTGCCCCATTATGCTATGACAATGAAAATGAAACTACAGCAGGGGGCAATCATATTGTCTATCAGTGCCCTCCTACGACGCGCGTAGTATTTCCAAATGGCAATCGAACTATAGCAATGCATTCCGATAGTGATTATCCCGGCCATCAAGAGGCTGAGATCAACTTTTGGCTTCCAATGACAAATGTGTGTGGGAACAACTCGCTTTGGGTAGAGAGTGAACCCCAAAAAGGTGATTTCAAACCAATTGAGATGAAATATGGACAATTCCTACGTTTTGACGGCTTTTCGTGCAGGCATTACACGGTACACAATGACACACCATCCTGTCGAGTGTCGTTTGACTTTCGTGTCATTCCGTCCAGTTTGTGCGCAAAACGAAGCACATTGGGAGATTTCTGTATCGAAGAAACAACACATGATGGGTTTGCGGCTTATTGGTCGAATTCAAAGAAACAAAAATCGCCAGTGCCATCTTCAGAGGGGGTCAACACGTCGTTGTCATCATTGATGACATCCTTGTCTCTTGAGCCATCCAAAATTTTGTAAACGACAAAAAGTTGAAGTTCGGAGAAAATGGGCAGAATTCAAAATTCACAGAACACAAATGAACATAAAAACACAAGTCGAACCACATCATCACAATACAGTACACCAACACCAAGCAACACTCCAACTCCAACAACATGTCTACAATTTTGCGTGATAAAAGTATCCAAGAGAGAGTCTTGGAGCAAGCTATTCCCTATATTACATCGACGAGCAATGAACGTGCTGGATGGCTCGATGCAAAGGCCGGGGAACATTTATCTGACATGCTTCAAAACAAGACAGAAGTCCAGAACAATTGTCGCATCAAAGGCGAACGATACGATCATGACTGCAAGCAGGCGGATAAGCAGCTTGAAAGTACCAAAGATGACCTAAAAGATGCCATTGAGGATGAGAAGGAAAAGCAGCGGGAAGCTAACGAATTGGAGAGAAAGTTCGTAAAGGTCAAAATTGAGCGTGAACGTGTGGCAGCGTGCCTTGAGTATGCAAGAAAGCGCGTGAACTCTTTTGAAGATGAAGTGGAGACTTACGAAGTGGAAGCGGGTAAAGCGCAGGCGGAGAGGCAAAGGTTCTTTGAGTCTCGCGACGAGATGAATTATTTTGCAGGAGGAGGCACCCTACGCGGTGATCACGATTGTTATCTTGCCAATATTGATGTCATCAGTCTTTGCAAAAAGCTCGGGGTTGATCCAGGCGTCATCGATGGCATGAAACGTTACCAACTTCGAAATTTTCACATGTTCCTGAAAAATGGTGGTTTTGACCACAACACGGCGATGGGCGGTGATACCGTCAAAGTCGGAAGGCAGAAAAAACGTTGTGGTTGGATCGAAATTCTGCCGGAAGAACAGGAAAGGATCAAGTCGTATTTGGCATTGTCCGCTCTTGCTGGTGAGGATGATTTTCGCTCTCCAAGAAAGATGGCATCTATCAACCATCTTCGTTCGACCACTCCAGCCAACAGAAAGAGAGCAGTTGATAGTCTTTATCCGTCTCCACGAACTCCAGGTTCCAGCAAAAAGAGATACTGTCCTGCATCCGCTTCACATGGTAGTCTCAAGAAGAAGGCAGACACGATGTAAACGCCTGTCTACGTTGATGGTATCGACAACTCCCGCGTGTCTCTTGCTTGCCAGTCCAGCTTGGAATGGAGTGGTCTTCTTTCTCAAGACTCTACTGACAGTTCAATTCGCGAGGCAATTTATTTGGTCTCTAAAAAGAGGGGTGCAGGAGAGGAATAAGTGCTGTCTGCCAATCTTGCCCAGTTTCGCGACGCCCATTACACCGACATAGAATTCATCAGAGATATCGAGCTCGCGACGCCCACTACACACTCAGGATTACATCAGAGGAATCGAAATTGCAAAATTGTCTAATTGTAATCACTATAACTGCATCTTTTTTTAAATCATGTGATGAACTCTTGTACCCTCCTTACTGTACATACAATTCAGAATGGCAAATCTAGGGATCCTGGCGCTTGCCTTTCCTTCGTCGATTGCCTATATCTAGCGCTGCTGGATTGCGGCATAACAGGTATTTATTAGAAAACTCGGTTTAGAAGAAGAGCGCATTCCTCTCATGGATCAGGTCGCATACTTTCCTGAAGCCATTTCGCATAATGCCGAGAATAAAGGATGACAGGAAGCATTTCATGCATCGTAAAGAACCGGTCCTCATATTTTATGGTAGTGCAAGTGAATAGATCACTATATTGTTCCTGTAAAGTGCGCAAGAAGTGTAGGCTCCCTGGTTGAGGATCCCCTGAAAGGTGCCCTCGAAGCGTCACTTTCTACGTAGTTATCATAATCAGAAGTTTTCGGAGGCCGAATAGAGAGAGGAATGCCAAAAGATTTGTTGTGGTTGAATGAATCGTTGTCTCAAGAAAATCTGTACCCAAAATCTGAAATCTTTCCTGAAGGGCTCGTAGCGCTTTCAAAATCAGTACAGAAATAGGTGGATATGCAAAGCTCAGACTCCTGCATGGGAACAGTGCATATTAAAATACCTCATCACAATTACGGCTTTGATATACAAATGAGACAAGGAGAAAATTTCATGACGAGTGCGACGGAAGGAGACGAGAGCGAACTGCTTGGGGAATACTATGTCGTGCTCGACATGTCATGTTGTATTGGGTGAGGATTCTGTTGCACAACTGGACCCTCCGTGCGAAGCTGAGCCAGATATGTTAGATCTTGCATATGAACCTACTGAGACGTCAAGGCTGGGGTGTCAAATAAAAATGAGTAAAAGCATTGATGGAATAACTGTGACAATACCTGCTGGAGTTAATAACTTGTGGGGTTGGAAAGTACAGCCTCGATGAATCTGCAACAGCCGCTTTGGCGCTGAGTACACTAGAGAGGATGAAACGAATATATGATGCATCACAGTATACATACTCTCTTATTAAAATACATGCAAAATAAAGATTACATTATACATTCTTATCGTTTTCATGTGACTCGTTACCAGTCAAAGATATTCAAACCATCCCACCCTCCTGGACTATCAGCGAAGAAGCGATATACGACATACACCACGAAAATTGCCACTCCCCACCAAGCAAAAGTGTATGCCTGACGAGAATGATCAACTGCATTCCCATAATTCCCTTGGTTGCAAGAGCGATATGCCATGATTGAATGCACAAGAGCGAAAATTCCAAGGGGAGGAAATACCAAAAAACTGAGAACAGCACAACATTGGTGACTGCCGGGGCGCTTGGAAGCAGTCATTGGTGTTTCTTGACCCACGTTGCCGCCATCCTGTGCAGGAAACGATGGTGTCGATGGATGATTCCAAGTAGTTTTACCTGTTGCCAATTCAAAATAATACATTATATCGAATTACCACTCTGGCTTGTATGATAGGTGTTGCTTGAAGCCTGTGGAGGCGGGATACTTTGATCGCCTTGCGGAACCTCTGGTGCAGATGGATAGGAATGATTATATTGAGATGATGATCCCGTCTT
>Ga0115005_10001688_pt1 | contig 17650 bp, 18 predicted proteins | sample ArcOceMetagenome_FD_87163 | JGI IMG/M metagenome (GOLD analysis project Ga0115005, IMG submission 87163) | Marine eukaryotic phytoplankton communities from Arctic Ocean - Arctic Ocean - Greenland ARC118M Metagenome | ecosystem: Environmental > Aquatic > Marine > Oceanic | place: Arctic Ocean... | reverse complement strand
TTAGCAAGTAATTCTTTACCCGTTCCACTCGCCCCACTAATAAGGACAGACACTTCTCGCTTGGCAATACGAAACGCTTGGTCTAACACGTTTAGCATCTCTGGAGAACGGGTGATAATATCTTTTGCCCAGTCTCCTGGCTGCGCCGCCTGAGACTGACTAAGTGCTTTTTGCAGCAAGGCCCGTAATTCGTCATGATCCACGGGCTTTGGCAAGAAACCAAACACACCACGCTGTGTTGCTGCAACCGCATCGGCAATCGTGCCATGTGCTGTCATAAGAATCACTGGAATATCCTTTCTAATCCCCATGATTTCTTCAAACAGGCTTAAGCCATCTAAGCCTGGCATCCGCAGGTCACTTAACACAACATCAAAACTTTCATTTTGAAGTTTTCGCAATGCCGATTGCCCGTCTTCAACCGCGGTTACTTCATAGCCTTCACCTTCTAAGCGAATGGTTAGTAGGCGCAATAAGCTTTTATCATCATCAACCAACAATAAGTTAGGGTTACTACTCGCCTTTTCGCTCACTGTTGTGTACTCCTGTTTTTATCCATCAATGTCGCTTCTATTTGCAACAATTCTTCTAATTTTTTGCGCAGGTTATCTACTTCTTTTTCAAGCACTTTTAACTTCTCACCCCGAGACGTATTCTCTTGCTCTAACACAACCATCGCTGACTCTAGCTGCATAACCTGATTGTTTTGTGCACCGGCAACAACCCTTATTAACTCTTGCGCTGCCGGGGTAAGTTCCTTCGCAATAGCATCAAGTGCTAATTGCGCTCTTAGTCGATCTTGATAAGGCGTATCATTAGGCAGCGTTAATATGTATGCATGTAAGGTATCGAAGGTCGATTTGCTCAAAGCACTCAACGTTTGCTTTCTCGCTAGCCAAGGTTGATTGGCAGCATCAATCCACGTATTTAACCAAAAGGTTGCATCGCAATTATTTTCAAAATTCTGCGGCGGCTCATCAAACAAACAAAAACCGCGCTCTACCTTCACTACAGGCGTTACCTTCTCAGGCTCACCTGCACTGTCATTGTTTCTGGTTAAACTCTGACATCCTGTCAGAACCAGTAAGGCGACAATTAAACCACTTATTCTCATTTTACTTTTCCTGCTGCGGAATGGTCACTCTAAAGCAAACATCTGCATAGTCTACATCTACCACGCGTACATCACCATGCATTAGTCGAGCACAATCGGCAACAATAGATAACCCAAGACCAGTTCCAATGACATTGTCATTTCTCGGCTCTGGACCACGAATAAAGGGTTCAAACAATGTAGGTACTGATTCTGGCGCTATGCGTTTGCCGCGGTTAGCCACATCCAGCACTAGTTTTCCATTTTCGATGTAAAGATGAATATTGATTGGTCTACCCACTGCGCCATGGGCTACAGCGTTAGAGACTAGGTTATCAAGTATTCGCCTGAATAATTCTTCATCAACGTTTATATCAGTTGAGACGATATTTACGTCTACTTCTCTATCTTGAATAGCTAAGGCATAATCCTCTAAACACGCAGAGACCAACTTTTTCGCATCGCTTTTGACGACCTTCGGCTGAGCTTGCTGTAAGAGCAGATTGTAATCGAGTAACTTCTCCACCAGCGTATTTAAGCGATGTGTACTTGATGTAAGTAATGACAGAATTTCTCTTTGACTATCATTTAAGTCTCCCACTACGTTTTCGGAAAGCAAACTACAGCCTTCTTTAATGCTAGCGAGTGGGGTTTTTAACTCATGAGCAGCATGTCGCAGCAATGCAGTTCTGATGTGCTCCAGCTGCTGTAAGCGGTCATAAAGCCAATGTAAATCTTTTTCAACGTCGATAAGCTCTCTTGGCGCTTGGGTTGAAAGTGGCGGTAATTCACCGTCACTGTGCGCCATGATCCTAATAATTTTTTTGAGGTTATTTACGGGGTTAACAATAAGCTGACTGCCCAGCAATATAAGTAGCAGAGAGACACTGACCAACATTGCTGTAGACCAAGCCTGTTTAGCTTGCATGGCATTGAGATCGTCCTGTTGAACTTGGACTCGCTCATTAATAACCGCTTCAACGTCGTCACGAAGTTGTTCCACGCTATCGCCTATCGAGGCCAAATAAGCATTGAGCAGCAGTTGATCTTCAATAGTGCGGTAGTCTGCTAATTGGTTTAGTTGGCCAGATAAACGGGAACACGTAGTGGGAACCGACAATGCCTGACATAAGTTATCGGCAGCAAGTGTGAACTGCTCGATAGCATTATCAGATAGTGAAGCGACCTGATCGCTTCTCAACACCGCAAACTGACGAATACTTCTCTCAACGTCCACAACAGCGTTATCTAAGCGCTGCATATCGCCTACAACATCTACCACAAAACGTGTTTCAAGCGTTGTCATTTGCCCAACTTTAGCTAAGTCGCTCTGACTCTGCCAAAGCAGGGCAATAAGAGGAATAAGGGCCAGTAAAAAGCTAACTAACGTCAACTGCCTGAGCGAACCTAGCTGGACTATTCGCTTGCCAAACGAAACCTTGTTTATCAGAACCTTACCCTCTTATGCTTATTTGTTTGCGTTATTCACTTGCCGTGAGTTTTTCGTTTCCAGGCGTTAACTTACTTTTCGCTAATTCAGATTCTGAAAGCTTTCCGTCTTCGTTGTCGTCAATCAACCCAAAATTTCGAAGTAGTCCGGTATGACGAACCGCTTCTTTAAGTGAAATGAGCCCATCTTTGTTTGTGTCTAATTGTTGCAAGAGTGAGCGTGCTGGGTTGGCATGCGCATCTGCTACCGATATGGCTTGTACTGCAGCTACAGCACAAAGTGCTAAGAAAACTTTTTCGAGACGTTTCATCATGAATCCTCCGCAAAATGCTTATAAAATCCTTCTCTAAACGCTTTTTCTACCTTCAACTTTGTGACGTTAAAAATAGGAAAAGCGTATAAATAGTATCACTAGTCTTCAATCAACCACTATCATAATTGACCACATTTCTACTATGCGATTTATATTATGCGATTTTCAGACCAAGAGGATAAAACACTTACAAATCAGTTTAATAAGTAATATCTTCTCACACCAACTCATATAAAAACACACTGTGTGTTGCAATTAAGAAACACACATATGAAAGAATGTCAGAGAACGTGAGTCTGCATTGCCGTGGGATCAGGCAAACTCTTCGCTACTAAAGTGGCAAGGGGAATCTATCAACGATGCAAGAGGAATGGGCTTGCTGAATAAGAAGCCTTGAACATTGTCGCAACCATGCTGCTTCAAATAGTCCCACTGTTCAAGGTTCTCTATGCCCTCGGCACACACTGATAAAGATAGGCGTTTTGCGAGGTCGATTATGGCCCCGGTTACTAGGCGACTTCGCTCTGACGTTTGGAGTTCCATTACAAATTGTCTGTCGACTTTTAGCGTATCTATGGTTATTTGAGTAAGGTAACTCAACGACGAGTAGCCTGTACCAAAATCATCAAGTGCTATAGCACATCCCATGTTTCCAATACGTCTAAAAAATTTATTAGAAAGTGCGAAATTTTCGAGATAGGCACTTTCCGTTACTTCAAACTCGAAATTTTCAGGATTAACGTTGTGCGCAGTAAAAGTACTATAAATATAATCGAACAGTTGCGTACTTCGTAAATCATGCCCCGATAAGTTAATAGACGCTCTAAATGGGGACGAAGCCCATTGCTTGAGGGTAGGCATATCAATGCAGACACGCTTTATTACCCAGCGGGTTATGGAAGTTATTTTGCCCCCCTGCTCTGCAATGGGAATAAATTCGTTGGGCATAACCAATCCAAATTCAGGATGCTGCCAACGAATCAATGCCTCTACGCCAATGACTCTGCCGTCATTATTCACTTTCACTTGATAGTAAAGCACGAACTCGTCATTGGTAAGGCCCTTTTCGATGCCGTTTGCCAAAAGCAGTTTTCGCTTATGGGATTCGACCATATCGGGCGTGAATAGCGTGTAGCTTCCTCTACCACGAGCTTTAGACCGATACATAGCCAAGTCAGCGTTGCTCATAAGTTCACTAAGATCGTACGATGCATCTGATGCTTTAGCTATCCCGACGCTAAGCCCTACCGTTAAAGACAGGCCACGAAGCTCAAAGGGTTCGTCAAAAGCTGTGATTAACCGATTGGCTAGACTCTGTGCGTGTTTTGTAGAGGCGTCTCTATCAGGAAGGACCAAAAATTCGTCGCCACCTAAACGGGCAAACAAGTCACCATCGCGCAGTAAACATTGCACTCTATCGGCCACTTCGATAAGGATAAGATCGCCAGTTTCATGTCCTAAAGAATCGTTGATCCCTTTAAAACCATCTAAGTCAAAGAACAACAGAAGCAAGTCTTCTTCATTTCTTTTGGCTCTCGCCAATTCTAACCTTAGATTGTCGAGAACGAACTGCCTATTGGGTAACCCTGTTAAGCTGTCAAAGTTAGCAAGTCGTGACATGGTTTCTTGTTGATCAACTAGCGTTTGTTTTTGCTCAAAATTCACCAGTAATTCAACTTCAATTGCATCTAACAAGTTGTTGATATTGCGAGCTAGTTGACCAATTTCATTTGAAGCGTTTAAAGAGTTTCTCAAGGCGTAATCTTTTGACTCAAACACGTCTTGAGTGAATCGACAAAGGGAGGTAAGAGGCGACACTAATCGGTATAAAATGATGATGCAGATGCTCACGCACAACAGCCAAATGACGAGTATGACTGGCAATTGCCTAAGAATTTCGCGAGCGGTATCTTTCGTTTTTGCGCGCTCAACATCAATATAAAGGACCATATGTCCCATTGGATAAAGGCTACTTCCTACAATCTGATGCGCCACAAGCACATCGTCGTACTGCGTAATACCAAAAGGAGCATCTGCTGGCAACCGGGGAACACGTTGGTCCTCGATTTCAGTAACTCGTTCGCCATTTATCGTTGATATAACATTATAATCGTTATCGTAAAGCGTAGCTGACAACAAATATTCATGGGCTTTGATTGGCTGGAATACGGAGGATAGCAGCGCGTTATTTCCAGGGTTCCTTTCCATCAAAACCGCAAGCTGCAACGCCACTGAATTACTCAACGCAGCAGTATTATCCCTTACAACATCAATCACGGACTCGTTGTGATCTACTTTGTTTATTACAACGATGGACACAGCCAATATCGACATAGTCGCTACGATCACAAGACCAATAGAAATCTTCAGGGTTTTAAACACACATGTGTCCTTCACTTACTACTTAACGTTTCTCTCGCGAGCTGTACACGTGACACGAAATGGTTTATTCACCGTGTATGGTCGCCTACTTTTTTGTTCACAATAGTAAGGCAGGCGCAAAGAAAGTAAAACGGAAATTTAAGAAAGTCCCAATTACTCTCTTTACGGTTTTAATTAGCAGGCGTGTTCTCAACGACAGAAAGCTTTGTTTTTATAAACTCGCTGTGTGGTAAATATAGTAGATCTGCAATTTGCCTGATGGTGCTTTCCTCAAGTGGCGCGAGAGACGAATCGGCATACGCAATTATCCAAAGGCTTTTTACAACGCTAACTTTTTCATCCGCACTACAGTGTTTGTTCAACACTTGAGTAAAATGCACAAGGTCTACCGCTTCTTCTGAAGTCTCTTGCCCTCTTTTAAGAAGAAGCGCCATTGCATCCTCATCCACATTCACATGCTTCTTAAGTTGCTTTTCATATTCTTCTCTTTCAACGTCAGTAACTTCGTTATCTGCATTAACTATCTCACTCAGTAACGCCGCGGTTGCCAATTCGACCGTGTAAGCAGGTTCCCTGTCTTTGTGTGAATCTTCAAATAATTTTAAAAACGATTTCAGCATAAATCCTCAATAATACATTGTGCAACCTTGCTAGTGGCACGATAATTTCTTTAATTTCTACTTAAGGAAAGAAAAATTCGATTAATTAACCGATTATCTAGATTACCGAGTGAATAGTGACTCATTGAGACGTTTCTGAATAGTAAAGGCTTAATGCCCGGTATCAAGCAGGCAAAGGACTTTTTTGCCTCCATCCTCAAACCAAACCTTTTCGCAAAGTGCATGGATTAGGGGTGAACCACGACCATGACTTAATTCTTGCCCATTATTTTGAGCTGATAAAGTTCGACCTCTATCCCAACTGAACCCTTCGCCACTGTCTTGTACTTGTAACAGTACTTTACCCTCTGACGGTAAAGATTCGATACGGATATTAATTCGGCCATGGCTTAGCGCCTTTAGAGAAGCGTCTCGCTCTGCGTAGTACTGATGAAAACCTTCGCTGTCAGTTTTAACTTTAGATTCAAGCTTTAAAATGCCGTGGTCTAGCGCATTGTTGAAAAGCTCCGTGAGAACAGTGTACAAAACGGAACGTATGTTTTGTATGCCTTCACACTGTCCAGCCAGTTGCAATATTCGCTGAAGAGTATCAGGCTGCTTTAAATGAGAAGCATTAAGGGCAATTTCATGGACGGAGGGCAAGCCCTCGTCCGCCTCACGAAAAGTGGATATATTTATGGGCTTAGCATTGAAAACCACTAGTGTGACATCGTCACTTAATTTGGATGAAGGACCGTGCGCTATGGCTTGACGAAAGAGCGACTGGGCGTCTACTTTTCCTTGTTCCTGCATTTGCGCTTTTATGATGTTAGCTAACCCTTCTTCCTGAAGCATTTCTCCGTTTGTATCTGCTATTTCAATCAGACCATCACTGCAAATAACGAGCTGCTCGTTGTGCCCTAAATTAATTGTATCGTAGTCTGTATTGAGCTCACTTTCATCTAGTATTCCCAGGGCCATATGCCGAGAGGGTATCGTGCGAAGTGCAATATCAGTCTTCGCTGGAACGACCACTTCTGGCATTCCCCCCTGCCATAGATTTACGCGATTACCCGCCGCATTAATTTCTCCTATGACGGCAGCCATAAACATGTCGCTTGGAAGAAAAGTTAAAAGGATCCGATTTAGTTCAGAGGTGATCTCAGCGATGGAAACACCTTGCTGGGTCAATTCCCGAAATGCTCGGGTTACGGGCAGTGCGCCAATTGCTGACGCTAATCCATGCCCAGTAAAGTCCCCTACCACGAAGTAAATTCCTCCACTTGGACTTGCTTCGCAAAGGAACAGGTCACCATTGAACGTCTCGGCTGGTTTTAATAGACAATCAAAGTGTGACAAAACTTCAGGGCGATTAACAATAGCGTGGCTAAATATATGCTCAACGATGGCGTGCTCTCGCTCAACCCGCTGATTAAACAATCGAAGTGTTTTGTTTTGTTGCTCAATGCGATCGCTTAACGCCCGTATCTGCAGATGCGCTCTTATTTTTGCAATTAGAATATGACGGTCGAAGGGCTTTGTAGCGAAATCGTTTCCGCCAACTTCAAGACAGCGCACTAAGCTTTCTTTGTCTTCAAGTGCGGTAATAAAAAGAATGGGTAGGTAAGTCTCATCGGCAAGATTTCGAATTTTTGGCGCAACGTCAAAACCAGACAACCCAGGCATTACTACATCGAGTAAAACTAAGTCTGGCTTCTCTTCTACAAATAGCTCGATAGCGTCTACGCCATTCTCTGCTTCAACACAATCTTTATAACCCGCGTTATAGAGCATGTTGGCCAACAGTGTACGATTTATACTCTCGTCATCGACAATAAGAATTTTCACGGGGCGTGGATCTCTTAGTGATTATTTGATGTCAAATTTCTTGTCGAAGCGAGATATTTGTAGGATTTTAGCAACCTGCGGACGCGCATTTTCGATGCTGTAACTCAGTTCTCTGCCTGCAAGTGATTTTTGCATGTTGAGCAGCATGCCTAATGCAGAACTATCCATGTATTCGGTGCGTGATAGATCAACACTGATGTGTGAAACATTGCTATCGAGATCGGAATAGGCGTTTCTGAAGGCCTCAACCTTACTGAAGTCGAACTTGGCGCCGACATCAATCACTAATGTTTTTCCTTGGTTTTCAAAACTTGACGTTATTTCCATACCCGTTCCTTAAATGTGATCATAAATGCTTCATCTGATGCTTTTATCTTTGCTATCCTTATCTTAGTTGAAGTTTTCTACATAGCCATCGTTGCTGTCTACAACTTTTGTATAATTGTGTTGTTTTCGATGTAAATAAGATGGAAAGACGAATTTTATTGAGGTATTTATGCAAGACTGGCAAGACGCACTTTTAGTTTACAGTACTGAAAGCGGCAAAATAAAGCCTGAGCACAAAACAGAGCAGCGCTCGGTTTCTTCGGACGGTATCGTTCGTATTCATCGAGAAACTAAAGGGCGCAAGGGAAAAGGCGTATCTTTAATCAAAGGCTTAGACCTTCCCACTGACGAGCTAAAAAAACTTGGCTCAGAACTTAAAAAGAAATGTGGTTGTGGCGGTGCAGTTAAAGACGGTGTAATTGAAGTTCAAACCGATGACAGAGAAAAGCTGCGCTCACTTCTAACAGATAAGGGTTTTAACGTTAAACTTGCTGGTGGCTAGTTGGCAACAACCAACAGTGAATGTTCCCTTTTTCATAAACATATAACAAAAAGAGTCTGAAATGGAAAAGCTGTCAATTTCTGATTTACATATTATTCTTGTTGAGCCCTCTGATACTCAGCGGAAAATCATTACTACGCTGCTGTTGAAAGAAAACGTTAAGGAAATTGACCCTGTCAGTACCCTTTCGGAAGCGCGTTCTGCAGTGAAAGCCCATGGTGCTGATCTTATCGTGAGTGCTATGTATTACGAAGACGGTACCGCGTTGGAACTGTTAAAGTTTATCAAAGAGAATGACGATTTTAAGAGTATTCCTTTCATGCTTGTATCGAGTGAAAACCGATTAAGCAAACTTGAAGAATTCAAGCAGGCGGGCGTAGCCGCAATCTTACCCAAACCGTTTGAGCCGCTTCACTTGTCCCGCGCGCTGAACGCAAGTTTAGATTTGATTAATCACGATGAGTTAGAACTTGAGCTATTCGATGTTCACGATGTGCGTGTATTGCTTGTAGATGATAGTAAACTAGCAAGAAATCATATCAGACGTGTACTGGAAGGAATGGGTCTTCAGCGAATTCAAGAAGCGGAGAATGGCGCGACGGCATTGACGCTAATCAAAGATCAGGCCTTCGACTTAGTTGTGACTGATTATAATATGCCGGAGATGGATGGGCGTGAGCTTTCTGAATTTATCCGCTTCAACCCAGAGACCACACATATACCTATTATCATGGTGACTTCTGAATCAGCAGATAGCGCGCATATGGCTAACATTCAGCAAACGGGCGTTAACGCATTGTGCGACAAACCTTTTGAGCCAAATGAAGTACGTCAAATGCTTTCTGCACTGTTAGGAAATTAAGTTGTTGAGGTAAAGCTTGTATAAGCGAGAGCGTTAGAGTTTGTTCGTAGCAAATATATGCAGCAAACTCATTTTCTTTGCTTTTTCAAGCCCACAACCTAAAAAACTATAATGCATTTTGTAAAAATGGGTTGACACACATAGGTGTTCAACATACATTCAACGTATGAAACAGAACATAAAGCACGTAGCAGTATTCTTTTTTGCGTTTATATCCTTAAATTAGGGAGGCGCGGCTACATGCATAAAACCTCCCATCTGGGAGGTTTTTTTTTAACAGCACTTTATTACACGTTACGCACGGGAACACTATGTCAGACAATGCATTAGATACTGTTAGAGAGCGAATTACCGCTTTAGACAGTGAACTACTTAATTTACTTGCAGAACGCAGAAAACTCACTAACGAAGTCGCTGAGACCAAAATAAAACACCATATCCCTGTGCGAGATCAGAAGCGAGAAGAGCAGCTCTTAGTTCGCTTAATAAAAGAGGGTCAAGGCATTGGTCTAGACCCTCATTACGTAACGCAAATCTTTCACGTCATAATTGAAGACTCAGTGTTGAATCAACAAGCTATGTTAGCTGAGCGTGCCAACCCGGGCAGCACTCTCCCGCTTAACCGTGTAGCGTTTTTGGGTGACAAAGGCTCATATTCGTATCTCGCAACTCAAAAGTACTTCTCTCGTCGACCAGGCGAGCTTTTAGAGATTGGCTGCCAAAGTTTTGCAGAAATAATTCATAAAGTAGAAAGCACTGAAGCTGACTATGCTGTACTCCCTATAGAAAATACGACCTCTGGCAGTATCAATGAAGTATACGACCAGTTGCAGCACACTCAATTAAGTATTATTGGCGAACTTACACACCCCATTCGACACACGCTGCTGGTAGGCACCAACACAAGCATTGATAAGATAAAAACGCTTTATGCCCACCCCCAGGTTTTCACCCAGTGCAGCCATTTCCTCGCTGAGTTGGGCAATGTAGAAGTAAAAACGATGGACAGTACGTCATCTGCGATGTTGACGGTAAGCGAGCTTAAACGGGATGATGTGGCTGCAATAGGAAGTGAAGCCGGTGGTAACTTGTATGGCTTGATGGCCATAAAAAGTAACCTTGCTAATCAGAAGGAAAACCACAGCCGCTTTATCGTTGTGGCGCGTAATCCCGTCGTAGTGCCGCTTCAGGTACCAGCAAAAACGACACTCGTTATGTCCACAATACAAAAGCCTGGCGCATTGGTTGAGGCCTTGTTAGTGCTAAGAGAGAATAGTATTAACATGACAAAGCTTGAATCTCGCCCTATCCCTGGGAACCCGTGGGAAGAAATGTTTTACATTGATGTAGAAGGCAATGTAGAAGATGGCCCAGTACAAAACGCCCTAGACGCATTACGCGGAATTACGCGCTATATCAAAGTTCTTGGCTGTTATCCGAGCGAAGAAATAAGTCCAACAAAAGTCGCTGCAGCAAGCGCCCTAGCCAACTAAAATAAAAAGGCGAGCGCTCGGGCTCGCCTTTCCTCTGAATGTTATAAAATTTAAGCGTGTTACTTATCCCTTAAAAGTTGGCCATCATCAGCTTTAAGTAACATTTGCTTGCTGTCTACCAAGCATTTTTTAGCATAATCACCAAACCAGCCCCCAACCTTCATAAACTGTTCAACAAACCCTTTTTTATCTCCGCTTTCTAAAAGAGACAAGGCTAGACCGAATCGTTCGTAGAAACGACGCAGAAGCGCAAAATTGTCAGGATTATTAAAAATGATATCGGCATAAAGCTGCGGTGACTGTGCAAATAGTCGTCCTACCATGGCGAGCTCTAACCGATAAATCGGTGAACTAAACATGGTTAAAGACTCTAAATTCGGATCTTCGCCTTTGAGGTGTTGCCCGTAAACGAATGTATTAAAGTGGCGCATAACCTGAATATAAGCCATTGCTTGGTCGTGTTCTTCTGCACTGGAGCCATGAATGGTGGCCCCCCAGATTCGCATTTGTTCAATCAACCAATCATATTTTTCACTGCCACGACCATCGCACACCACAACCACCTGCTTTATCATGCCAGGTGCATCAGGGCCGAACATAGGGTGAAGCCCTACAACGGGGCCGCGATGCACTGCAAGCATTGCCTCTAGAGGTTTGGCTTTAACACTGGTTATATCTGCTAGCACACAGTCGTTGGGCAGCATAGTAAGCTTACTAATCACGTCTTCTGTTAAATTAATAGGCACGGCAACGACAACTAGCGAAGCATGGCTTAACAGCGATGATGCTCTGCCATTTTCCCAGTCATCTTTCTCAACAACCGAAACCTTGTAATTACTTCTTTCAAACAAGCTTACAAACACGCGGCCAAGCGCCCCTGCTCCACCAATCACAACAACGTTATCGATGTCGGGTTTCACACAGCGGTATTTGTTATTTTGCGTATGGTAAGACTCGCGCATTACGCGACGAAGTAAATCTTCAGTTAGGTCGGGAGAGACCCCAAGAGATTCAGCCTGAGCACGACGAGAGGCTATTAGCGCTTTTTCTCGTTCAGGTACATAAACGGGCATGCCTGCTTCGGCTTTGATTTGCCCAACTTGGGTAGTGATTTTATTGCGTTTAGCGAGTAATTCGACGAGCTGGGAATCCAGCTCGTCAATACCTTCACGCAGCGTATCTAGCTTGTTTAACTGCTGCGAAATATCGGCCATTATGTCTTATCCTTGAATCACATGGCACGGGTTGAGTTAGCTTATGCCACCGTGCGCTTATTTTGACGTAAGGGTAACACAGTAATTAATTTATCTCTGGCTTGAGCAATCAAGTTTTCTGTAGTTTCCCAATCAATACATCCATCAGTGATAGAAACGCCGTATTCAAGCTCTTCAGGTTTTTTACCTTCGGCTTTTTGATTTCCAGGCTTCAAGTGACTTTCAAGCATAACACCAATAATTGACTGGTTACCTTCAAGTATTTGATTTACGACATTCTGTGCCACCAAGGGTTGGCGACGGTAGTCTTTTGATGAGTTCGCATGGCTGCAATCAACAACTAAACCTGCAGTCAGCCCTGCGTCTTGTAATTCGATTTCGCACTCAGATACGCACACCGAATCATAATTAGGCTGTTTTCCGCCACGCAAAATAATGTGGCCATCCGGGTTTCCACTGGTGCCAATGATACTTACTTGGCCCTGCTTATTGATCCCCATAAAACGATGTCCGGAAGCCGCAGATTTAAGTGCATTAATAGCAATATCTAAACTTCCGTCTGTACCATTTTTAAAACCAACAGGCATTGAGAGGCCGCTTGCCATCTCTCTGTGAGTTTGCGATTCAGAGGTGCGCGCTCCTATAGCAGCCCAGCTAAATAGCTCTGCTAGATATTGCGGGCTTATTGGGTCTAATGCTTCAGTGGCAACAGGTAGCTCTAATTCCGCCAACCAAATTAGCAGTTCTCTCGCTTTGCGAAGACCGGTTTCAATATCAAACGTACCATCAATGTGCGGGTCATTAATAAGCCCCTTCCACCCTGTTGTGGTTCGCGGCTTTTCAAAGTAAACACGCATCACTATAAACAGAGTGTCTTTGCACGATTCATGTAGCTCTTTGAGCTTAAGTGCGTACTCTTTAGCTGCTTCAATGTCGTGAATTGAGCAAGGGCCGCACACCACTAGCAATCTGTGGTCACGACGATGAATTATATCTGAAACAATTTTTCTCGAATCAGAAATTGCAGCAAGTGCCTTTTCTGAAACAGGCAACTCTGCGCTAAGCGCATCGGGTGTAATAAGCACATCTTCTGTACTTACGTGAACATTATTAACAGTGTCCTTGATCATGGGAGTTCTCTTACTCTCTTAACTACAAATAAAAAATTGAAAATAAAACGCCAAAAGAGTGTCCAATCTGCTTGTAAACTTTATTATACATCGAGCTTATTCTATATTTCTTTAACGTCATTGACTTTTTAACAATTAAAGCTTAATGAGGCAAGCATTAACGAATAATACTTTGATCTAGGGTATATTCTAAGTGTATGAGCATGACCGTTTGTCCAACCTCCGTTTTCATTAGCACATTTTTTAACCGGTAGTGAGGCTTGCTCTTTTTTCCTCGATGGTAAGATGTTTAGCGTTAAGTCTTGTCCGCGATCACTAGGAACTAGCAAAAATAGTTCGTATCACGCCCTAACACCGCAATATATTTTTATGTCTATTCATCATAGATAATTGACCAACATAAATAAGCTAAATTTTTCATTTGTTGTTCGGGTTTTGTATTATTGCGGCAAATAAATAATAACGAGAACACAATGCAAAATTTAGCTATAACCTACACCGGCGACGTAGCCATTCTTACCATGCAAAGTGGTGAAAACCGTCATAATCCGCTTTTTGCCAAGGAAATGTTGTCTGCATTAGAAACAATCAAAAGCAATGAAAGTTGCAAAGCGATGGTGATCACGTCCAACGATGATAAATGCTTTAGTTTAGGCATAGATACAGACTGGTTGATGCCTGCGATGAAGGCAGGTCGCACAGAAGAAATTAAGCAGTTCATGTACGATATGGATGAGGTGTTCAAAACTCTGCTTCTTTTTCCTCTCCCCGTAATTGCAGCCATCAACGGGCACGCTTTCGGTAACGGTGCGATCTTGGCTTGCGCCTGTGACTTTAGGTTCATGCGTTCAGACAAAGGTTTTTTCTGTTTCCCAGAAGTAGATTTATCTATTCCATTCCTTCCCGGAATGATTGAGTTTGTAAAGAAAGCCATGCCTTATCATAGATTCAATGAAATGAAGCTTTCTGGTAGACGGGTATCTGGTAAAGAACTAGAAAATGACCACGTTGTTGAAAAAGCCTATGAGACACAAGAGGCACTCATGGAAGGTGCACTTAATTACGCAAAATCATTTGATAAAAAGCGTGGAATTTTTGGTGAACATAAAAAACGTTTGCACAAACATATTATCGAAACTATCGATAAAGATAACGCCGCCCTCATCGACGCTCTATCTTTAATGGTGTAACCAATATAGACAGTGAAACGGTAGCGCTAGGTTTCACTGTCTTTGGTTGCTCAAAATAATAAACGCGTATCACACATCATAAGTCGGCATTACATTTCTTTTTAGATCGCGGTGTTCGTTTTCTGAATAAGTCAACCTTCACCCCCCAATGCAACGAAGCGGTTCTTAGTAAAACCGTTACAAAGATAGAACCTAATATGCACCAAATATAGGGAATATCTAACGCGAATAACGCGGCATAGGAAAGCCCCCCTGCAAAACACGCACTGGCGTATACGTCACCTCGCATCACATAGGGCACTTCCCGACAAACCACATCTCTCATCAAGCCGCCGAAAATACCTGTGGTCATCCCCATTGTCAGTGCGACTATCATTCCCGTTCCGCTAATTAAGGCCTTTTCTATACCTATGACGTTGAAGATAGCGAGTCCTATTGTATCGATGAGAATAAAGTAGAAATTTGAGGGCGATGGCATATAGCGAACGAACAGCACGGTTGCGAAGATGGCAGAATAAGTAGCTATAAGATACTCCGACGTTTCTACCCAGAATATAGGTTTGCCCAACAATAAGTCACGCAGGGTACCGCCGCCTAGCGCAGTCATCACACCAACCACGACGATGCCAAAACCGTTTATGTTTTTATCATGGCCGAGTAACGCACCAGAAACAGCAAAAAATGCAACGCCCAAAATTCCCAGTACAATAAAATATTCTGAACTCATCCTTTTCTCTATTAACAAATATTAATATTTGTAATTGATGAGTGGACAAAAGGATCGAATTGCGGGCACAAAAAAGCCCGCTTAAAGCGGGCTTTTTCGAAGTTAACAATAACGCAAGGATTAGTAATCTTAGTTAAGCTTCTCTTTGATACGTGCAGATTTACCTGAACGCTCACGTAGATAGTAAAGCTTAGCACGACGAACCGCACCGCGACGTTTAACTTCAATTGAAGAAACTGCCGGGCTGTGTGTTTGGAACACACGCTCAACGCCTTCGCCGCTAGAAATTTTACGCACGGTAAAAGACGAGTGCAGACCACGGTTACGTTTAGCGATAACAACACCTTCATAAGCCTGAAGACGCTCTTTGTCACCTTCGGTAACGCGAACTTTAACAACTACTGTGTCACCTGGACCAAACGCAGGAACATCAGTCTTTAGCTGTGCTTCTTCGATTTTTTTGATGATATCTTGACTGACTTTGCTCATCATATCCTCTCGTCCTAGTTAACTGTCATCTTGCTGCAGTTGCGCTTGGAATAATTCAAGCAAACGCTGCTGCTCCTCAGTCAGAGCTAGGTGATTTAACAAATCAGGGCGACGATGCCAGGTTCTACCTAATGATTGCATCAATCGCCACTGCCTAATTTTTTCATGGTCCCCACTTAGCAACACCTCAGGAACCTTTTGACCATCAAGTATTTCGGGCCGCGTATAGTGCGGACAATCCAAAAGACCGTCAGTGAAAGAATCTTCAACTGCTGAAGCTTTATGCCCCAACACACCGGGAACTAACCGTGCAACCGCGTCCATAAGGACCATTGCTGGTAATTCGCCGCCGCTTAACACGTAATCACCTATAGACACTTCTTCATCTACATGGCTTTCGATTACCCGCTCGTCGATGCCTTCATACCGGCCGCAAATTAAAATTGTGCGGTCGATGTTAGCAAGACGCTGAACGCCTGCTTGGTCAAGGGGTTTCCCTTGTGGTGATAAGTAGATCACCTTACTTTTTTTGCCGCCCACTTTCTTGGCGGCTTGTATTGCGTCAGTTAGCGGTTTTACCATCATCAGCATACCGGGTCCGCCTCCGTAGGGGCGGTCGTCTACTGTGCGATGGCGATCATGTGTAAAGTCACGGGGGTTGAAGGTGTCAACCGATAAGGTTCCAGATTTAACTGCTCGACCTATAACACCCTGCTGGGTAAATGGGGCGAACATATCTGGAAACAGGCTAACAACACCGAACCACTTTTCCGGAGTCACTTAAAACCCCGGGTCCCAGTCAACTTTAATGACCTTCGCTTCCTTATCCACCTCTTGTACGACTTCGTCGAACACAAAAGGTAATAGTCTTTCTTTTTGACCAAAAGCATCGCCTACATTTGCCTTAACGTGGATCACGTCATTAGCTCCTGTATTAAATACTTCTTTCACCACACCTAAGTCGTAACCTTGCGTTGTTACCACTTTCATGCCGGTGAGCTCACGCCAATAAATCCCTTCGTCGCCTAAATCAGGCAGCTGTGAAGCGTTTATGTTGATATCCAAGTTTTTGATGCACTCGGCATCATCTCGACTATCAACGCCCACAATTTTTGCAACGAGGCTTTTACCGTGCGGTCGCCACTGGTCAATTTGGTATTCTTTTTCTTCGCCAAGAAACCATGGCGCGTACTCAAATATACCTTCTGGCGTTTCTGTATAGCTGTTGATTTTGACCCAACCTTTAACACCATACGGTGCGCCAATTTTGCCAACAATCACTTTGTCAGACGCTAGACTCATCTATACCACCAGTTAATAACAGCTTACGCTGCAGATTTTTTCGCTTCTTTTACCAAGCTAGAAACGCGATCTGATAAGCTCGCGCCTACGCCAACCCAGTAATCTACACGTTCTAGATCTACGCGAAGACGTTCCGCTTGACCTTGTGCAGTTGGGTTGAAGAAACCGATGTTTTCAATGAAACGACCGTTTCTTGCACGACGGCTATCAGCCACCACTAGTTGATAAAATGGACGCTTTTTCGCGCCACCACGCTGTAAACGAATAGTAACCATAAAATGCCTCGAACTCGTTGTAGCGTTACCGTTAACTTAAACCCTCTTACCACGCGCAAAAAGTAAGCGCCCGATAGAAGGCTGGCGAATTATACGGATGTGGTGTTCGAATGCAAGTAATAATGCGGGATAAATGGGATTTAGCGGGCCTGTAATGCCGGTGTTGCGGCCCGCTTGAATTTTGGGTCAAACTTACACGGTAAGTAATGTGGTGCACTAAAGGTCTACACTCACTTTTGAAAAAGATGCACGACCTATTTTGGGGTGCCTTGTTTTGGGGTGCCTTGTTCGCTTAATCGATATATGAGCACAGCTGCCTTGTGAATGTTTTGAGCAAATGTAGCCATGTCAGCAACTTCATCTTTCGTGTGGCCGCCATCTCCCATCAATCCTAGGCCATCTATAGCCATGTCGACATGGTCTGCGGCAAATGAAATATCAGACGCCCCCGCAT
>Ga0115005_10001687_pt1 | contig 17651 bp, 19 predicted proteins | sample ArcOceMetagenome_FD_87163 | JGI IMG/M metagenome (GOLD analysis project Ga0115005, IMG submission 87163) | Marine eukaryotic phytoplankton communities from Arctic Ocean - Arctic Ocean - Greenland ARC118M Metagenome | ecosystem: Environmental > Aquatic > Marine > Oceanic | place: Arctic Ocean... | reverse complement strand
TGAAATTGCGGGTAATGAATACCCGGCTCAAAGTCCAAAAATAACTTAGCTAAGTGTGTTACTCCATTGCGCCAGTCGACGTCAAGCTGGTGACATAAAAAGCTCACTAACATCGAGCGCATCCGAAAGTTTATGTAGCCAGTTTGGTGCAAACAGCGCATACACGCATCGATTAATGGAAAGCCTGTTTGACCTTGCTTCCATGCCACGACATTGGCTATGGCGAGTTCACTTTCATCATATTGATATTTTTCGTACGCTCTATTAACGGGGCGAAATTGCATCTCAATTTCGCTCTCAAATTTTTGCACAAAGTGGCAATGCCAATGTAACCTTGAAGTAAAAGCAACAAGTGATCTGCGCCAGCCCTTTTTTTGCCAGTTACCTAAGGTAAATTGATACACCTGCTTGGTGCTGATATTGCCCCAAGCCAAATAAGGAGACAACCTTGAGCAGGCTTTGCGACTGGCTGTGGGGCTAGAGATCGAATAGGCATAATTTTTCCCACGCTCAGTAAAAAAGTGATGCAAGGTATACCATGCACGCTTCTCACCTCCTGCCTGAAACTGCGGATTGGGTGTTCGCCATTGTTTGGGTATATCCGGTTTTTGCTGTTGGAAAACGGGATGCGCTACAGTTACAAAATTAATATCTTCCAATGGCCTATCAAAACAAGGGTGGCGCATCCTCTTTTGCCAATTTTTGTCCCAATCGTGTCGCTGAGTCAGCCCACGTATTACCGCTCCATAACTGAACTCTGACCATTGAATAGCTTGGGAATTGCACCACAGTCGTACGGCTTTATCTCGCTCAAAAGTATTACTTAAACCAATTTCCTGATGACTATAAATATGTTGGATTATGAAGGTTTCTAGTAATTTAGAGAAAACATCAGTGACTTCACCCTGCATAATCAGTAACTGACAATTAAACGGGTTAAGCTGTTGATTAATATCTTGTAAAGATTGCCAAATAAAGCGCCAATGACGGATGTCGTAATGGGGGTCATCAAGTAACAAGGGTTCAATTATATATATAAGTATTACAGGGTTGCCATCATCGGAAGCATTAAAAAGCGCTTCATGATCTCTAAGCCTTAAGTCCCGCTTTAACCACACTAGATTGACTTTACCGGCCATCAAGTCACCAATTTCATTCTTCGTCACAACTTAACCATTTATTTCTAAACACAGCCTGAGGGTCATACATGGCAGTTTGCTTGGCTAAATCAAAACGCCTATGGCCTCGCGGATCAGCGCCCACTCCTGCCAAATACTGCCAATTACCCCAATTACTGGCTACATCGTAATCGATCAATTGCTGTTCAAAGTAGGCCGCGCCATAGCGCCAATCTAAGCCCAGCTCATGCACAAAACAACTGGCGACCAGTTGCCTACCCCGGTTTGACATATAGCCGGTTTGATTAAGCTGGCGCATACAGGCATTCACTATGGGAAATTCGGTCATGCCCTCACACCACCGAATAAATGCTTGCTGATTAAAATTAGTTAAGGGTGTGACTTGTTTTACACCAGAAAAACGGAATAATTTATCTTGATGTTTAACTAAGTACCACTGAAAATATTCACGCCACAGTAATTCGAAATAGAGCCAATAGGTAGAGTCATTGGCACCGCGCTGGGCTTCATATTGCTTGATCGTGTGATAAACCTTTTTAGCCGACAAACAACCATTTGCCAGCCACAGTGACAACTTACTTGAGCTGTCCCAGTCATCCAGTGCATTCCGAGTTTGTTTGTATTGTTTAATCAGATCAGTACCGAACAAGTAAGTGTTTAACTGTTCAATGGCAGCGTTTTCGCCACCTTTAATGTTGCCATTAAGTATTAACTCCTCTCGCCATTGAGGTGTTAGTGGTCCTATTGCGCTTGGAAGTGTTGTAAGTGCATCAGCGGGTGAATCAGTCGAAAGGCCCTCTATTTTTTTTCTAAAAGGAGTAAAGGTCTCAGGTAAATCTTCAAGTTCAAAAGGAAAATCATTAATTGAAAAAAGGCTGTGCCCATTGTCAATAATGAACTTAACGTGAGGAATAGCTTTTTGAAGTATTATTAATGATCTTTTTTCATGCACACCTGGATGATCATCAACGCCAATATGCGTTACCGAATAGTGTTGAACCAGTTCCAGCAAAGACTCCTGTGAAGGAGTATCTAAAAACAACAAGTACTGCTGTTTTTCTCTAAGCGATATGTCTAAGGCCTCTGCACTTTGCCGCTCAAAGATGTTTCTGAATTGGCTGGTTGTAGCTTGGCAAATATTACTTCGAAGTTCTTTATCTTGGCCATTGACATAAACGCAAATAAGCCGGTCGACTTGCGCGCATAATTTATTAAAAGTGGGGTTATCGCCTAAACGCAAATCGTGTCTAAACCAATACAACCCTGTTGTTTTCTCAGTACTCATATTTTATATATGTATGACAAGTGCAATCAGATCAATTCTGGTGTGGATTACTATTGATGTTGGCAAAGTGTAATCGATTTTTATGAGCAAAAGCATAGCGCTTTGCTAAAAGTAAACTTGTTGATAACTCCACAAGACTTGCCGAAGTAGCGATCAGCAACATCGTTAATTTAACTTACCATTAAAATCTATAGGCCTCTGCAACTTTGTGCCATGACGGGTCATACATGGATAGGAAAGACAAAATCATAGAAAGTAGTTGTTAAATTTTGGCGTTGAAATGTGATGAATTGATTCGATCATAATCAAGCTCCAACTTACCCTTATTGGAGCAGTTTATTCTGATAGTAAAAGGTTTATTTATGAATTTGCAAAAGTAACAAAATAAATTTTTAGACTTACCAAGCTCAAAACCCAAACCTCATATCAGTATTCCGGTATGTAAAACCATGAGTCACTTCAACTGGTTTGCTCGATATGATGCTCGGCACGATGAAAAAACACAGTCTAAAACATCGACTGAGAGCGCTTAAAATTTAAGGATTTGATAAGGGTAGCAGTTGTATCAGCGAATCAGATCATTCAGACTAGTTACCTATAAATTGTTGCATCTGTACAAACCACCAGCAAACGCTGCTAGTGGTTTTTTGAGGTAACTATTGGTTAATTAAGGCTTACCGAAACAATGAACGAACTGTTAAATATATTGAACACACCAGTTTTTATAATTCTTGAGCAGGTGTTTACTGTTGGCATGCTCATTGCCGTGCCAGTAACACTGTTGGTAGGCATTATGTTGATAAAATGGTTTGCCAGACTCATTGTAAGCAAGCTGATAAAACGTGGCGCAAATGCAGACGTAGTGCAATTAATTAAGCGTATTTTCTACATAGTGGCTATTTTAGTTTTAGCGGTCACTACCTTGGATTTTTTAAACGTACCTATCACCGCATTTGCGTTTTTATCTGGCGCGGTAGCAATTGGATTTGGATTTGGTGCGCAGAACATTATTAATAATTTCATCAGTGGCTGGATATTGATGTGGGAGCGTCCGATTAAAATTGGTGATTTTTTGGAAGTCGAAAATGCCAAAGGTAAGGTAGAAGCAATCAACACCCGTTCTACTAGGATAAGACGGATTGACGGAGTACACATGCTGATCCCAAACAGCAAACTACTTGAAAACACAGTAGTCAATTGGACCCTAATGGATGGCTTGACTCGCACTATGGTTAAGGTAGGCGTTGCTTATGGTTCACCATGCAAAAAAGTACATGACCTGATATTAAAATCTGTGAATGAGCAGGAAGCTGTCCTTAAAGATCCTGCCGCATTAGTGTTGTTTGAAGACTTTGGTGACAGTGCATTGATTTTTGAAGCCTATTTTTGGATAGATATCAGCAGAGATAAGGACTTAAGGGTGGTACGAAGTAATGTGCGTTTTCGAATCGACGAGTTGTTTGAGCAACATAATATTGTGATTGCCTTCCCACAAAGGGATATTCATGTGGATGGAAAATTGCAGCTAATATCCGATGCTAGCTCTGTTTCAAATACGCAGCAAAACTAAATGAGCCAATCGTTAAAGCAAACACCTAAAGCTATGCTGTGGGCTCTGCATATAGACCATGAGGTATCAGCTATATCATCTACATTAGGCGATATTGATACTGTTAAAACTGGCTTTAAATGGTTTCACGTCCAATCAGACGCAAAAGACTCTGAAGATTGTTTACAAGGTTTAGGGCTACAAGCCGAAATTGTAGACGCCCTTTGTACCGTTGAAACACGCCCAAAAGCGATCCAGTTTGGTGCTGGTATGTTGGTGTATTTGCGCGGTATTAACTGTAACCCCGACGCTGATCCAGAAGATATGGTGTCTTTACGTTTGTGGATCACTAAAGATTTTGTCATATCTGCCAGACGAAAGGATCGCCAGTTGTTTTCCATACAAGATACGAAACAAGAATTAGATAAAGGTTATGTTCCAGGTTCCCCTCTAGACTTAATGTTAAATATCATCACAAAAATTGCTAATCGGATCAGTGAAACAGTTGATGTGTTGGATGAAGAACTCTCGGTATTTGAAGCTTTAGATAAATCTGAGAAACAAGACAGACTAAAACTGTCGATGGTTCGCAGAAAAGCCGCAGCAATACGCAGGTATTTAGCCCCACAGCGAGATGCGCTTGATGCTATACATCGCATTAATAAATCTCTAAGCCAACAACAAGCTTTTGAATTACGTGACCAAACAGATCGCATGACCCGCTATGTTGAAGATTTAGACTTAGCCAAAGAACGCGCTATTGTATTACAAGACGAACTGCGAAACCGCATTGCCGAGCAACAAGGTATGCGTATGTACGTGTTATCTCTGGTTACCGCTATCTTTTTACCTTTGTCATTTTTAACCGGCTTATTTGGTATGAATGTGGCTGGGTTACCCGGTACCCTAGAGCCACAAGCGTTTACCTATTTGGCCTTGAGTATGGCTCTACTTGCAGTAGTATTATTAGTCACAATGTTCTGGAAAAGATGGTTCTGATAAAATAGAGAATGAATATTATTATGTCTAAATATCTAATTGGGTTAATGGTTGCATTACACCTACTGACTTTTTCAGAAGATGTAAGTGCACAGACTGTTACGCATTCAATAACTGTCAAAAAAATCAATCAGACCTTAGCCGTTCAGTTTCCTTTTAGTAAATCTTTTCAAGGCACCCGAGTAGTTTTTTCTGAACCTAAGGCTGTCATTAATGCCCTAGATAAAACGCTCAAACTGCAAATGATGATCACCTCAACTAACGCCGAAGAGATGTTGCTTGTTGAGGCCACTTTTGACGGTAATATGATATTTAATCATTTTTCAGAGGCTTATTTATTTGAAGATTTAGTGTTAGATACATTTAAACAACAAGTTGATTCATTCAACGATTCTAAACCTATCGTTAAAGTCATCAAACAAAGTTTAATTAACGATTTTGAGGATATAGTGTTAGTTAACCTGGAACAGTACTCCAGTGAATTACCCAATCGCCAGGCAGACGAAATTGACATTTCACTCAAGCAGATCCACTTTATTTGGCACTAATAATTGGCACCTGTACACCTACATTAAATGCCCCAAGCTTACATTGCACTCTCTGTCAAAATGTTTTTTTGATAAGCCACCTATCAAAGTAAAAGAAACTCTTTGTGGTCTTGATGTCTGATGTTCTAGCTTCCAACTGGCTCTTAAATCGCCTGACCAAGCAGTAAGTTTTTGTTAAACTGAAATAAAGTAGCTGTCATCAACCCTGCCATCATCAGATCAATTGCTAAATACTAATAGCGGTAAAACCGCTCAGCATGACTGCCGTAAAAGGTGCTGTTTTGTTACTCATGTTTAATGCTTGTTATAGTGAAAAATTGAGAGTTCTATTTACCCTAAACTATCCGGTTCTTGCGCAATATTAGTCAACTTATCGGTTTTCATATGGACAGGTCTGGAAAATAATAAGTTCTCTTTTTTATCTTAAATACCTAAGTTACGTCATGAAAAATCAAGCCCGAACACATTCGATTGCCAGTTAGTATTGTGCTCACTCCATGACGTATTGGTAATCGGGTAAAACCTCTGGTATTTTTCTTCAAACTGAGTTGATTTGGGAATACAAGTAATTGACACGTTTGTGGATGCGTACGTGTGTGAAGGCGACAAAATTGGGCAACTACTCGCTAAGTTTATGGTCAATGATGAAGTAGAATACCTGCATGTATATACGGCCAAGCGTGGTTGTTTTCTTGCTGCAGTGTTAAAGCTACAATGAATTAAATATTAGCTACAGATGAAAAATATTGAAGAGGTAACATAGATTGCAAAACATGGACTTATTTGACGAGCCGGAAAAGACACCCATTAATGTCATCGATTATGACGGTGCGGTGGAATATCATGGTTTGCTGATCCCCTTTCAACAAGCAAACCAGTACTTTGATAACCTGCTCAGTAAAATTGAATGGAAAAGTGATGAAGCAAATGTGTTCGGGAAACATATATTTACTAAGCGCAAAGTAGCTTGGTATGGCGATAAGCCATTTAGATATACCTATTCAAATGCCACAAAACTGGCTTTGCCTTGGATTGATGAGCTCGTGGAACTCAAAAAAATTGTTGAAGAAAAAATCGACTGTCACTTTAATTCCTGCTTGCTTAATTTATACAACAGTGGAGAGGAGGGAATGGCCTGGCACAGTGATAGTGAAAAAGATTTACAGAAAAACGCAGCGATTGGCTCGTTAAGTTTTGGTGCAGAACGAAAGTTTTCCTTTAAACATAAATGTAATCAAAACACCGTTTCACTTTTATTACAACATGGCAGTTTATTGGTCATGAAAGGTGAAACACAAAATCACTGGTTACACAGACTTCCACCTACCAAAAAAGTAGTTACTCCCCGAATTAATTTAACCTTCAGAACCATTAATGAGAAGAATACCTTTTAGAGTTTGTTGACCTTTTACATCTTGTTAAGCCAAAAGGCCACATCTGAGAACAGGGACATGCAAATAATACCTGCACTTCCCCCATCACAAGCATGGCACCGCTAAGACTCACCTTTTCGAGAGGACAACTTTGCACGTAACATTCGCCCAGTGGAAGGTAACATTTATCAAAGAACTAAATAAACCCTAATAATTATTGGCTTGATGGGATGTGTCGACACTAATCCTCAATATTGAAATGAATATTAAACAGAAGCGCTTGGAAGGGTAATACCAATCCTCTTTGATATGCGATAAAAAAATGCTTTTTACCGATACCTAGAAAACATTTCAACTGGGGGGTGAGAGAATTATAGTTATTCCTGTTACCAATATTAATTTGAGGTTGGCTCTTAGTAAGTTATGCATAAATAGACATAGCTGTCACTGTTGATTTACCCCACTAAATTTTGTCTATAATAGGTTTTCCATTGCGGAAGTGGATAAAAGGTCCCTCAGAATCAGGCGAGTGACCGTCGACCAAACGTCGTTCAACTTCTTTGAGTATCATCCGCGTGATAATTGGCAACTCGAGTTTCTCGGCTTCTTTGGGCGAGACCCAATGTAATTCTAATAATTCACCGGACCCTACTGGTGCAGCGTGCACGTCCCCTTGAATAAGGTCTGCTTCAACCATAAAAAATCGCGTATCAAAGCGACGGTTTCTATAAGGCGGGGTAATTGCTCTGGCGATTAAATTAAGTGTATCCAGACGAGGATTAATACCGTGCTGCAAAAACGCGCCCCAGTGTGGCGAACGGGTCCTTATCGTAACGTTATCGGGCTCACCGAGGAGCAGTCCGGTTTCTTCGAAGGTTTCACGAATGGCCGCCAGAGCAAGAGACCTCGCGCGAGACTCGGAACATCCCTTCATCAAGCGTTTCAGAACGCTTGGGTGCAGATCTTTAGACGGCCGAATCCTGCTATCCCCCGCGTCAACTTTGCCTCCAGGGAAAACAAACTTATTCGGCATAAACTTATGTCCGGCAGCGCGTTTGCCCATAAGAATTTTAGGGTCATCGCTGTCGCGTCGGATAATAATAAGTGTTGCGGCGTCTTTGGGTTTTACCGCACGTCCTTTCGAACGTAGTTCACTGGCTGGAGTATTACTAGGCTTAGGTTGTTCCATTATGAACGTTTTATCCTTCTGTCATTCACTACTATCAGCTCTTCAGTCAGCGATTGACTATTTGCTGATTTACCGTGATTACCGAATTTAATTTAGACTAGCAAACAATCTTTTGAAGGTCTGCTACTTGGTCATTTTTGTTTTTTATGTTGATGAATTGTTTGTGGATGATTTGAGCGGTGATTTTCAAGATGTTGATTTTAAGTCTAGCGGAAAGTCCTAGAGGCTGTGCCTCCAAGCATACTCTCAATGAGAAAACGCTATACGCAGCAAATGCCCTGTTAATTTCTAATATACTCTGCTTATCCAAGCGCCATCGATGAAGCCGTGTTTTTTACACTGTCTCGACGACTCACTCGTTGATGCCACTTCCACAGAGCATCCAGTTCGTCTTCGGGACGCAGGAACACCATGCCAGCTGCAAAATCTATCCAACATAAGGCGGTAATATCGGCTACAGTGAAACGATCTCCAGCTATATAATCCCGTTGTGAAAGCTCGTCGTTGAGTCGTTTAAAGTACGCCCTAGTTAACTTATCTCCCCTTTCTCTTGAAGCAGGTATCGACTCGACAATTCCCATACTTGCGACAATGGGACCATTACCCAAGCCTGGCCAATCCCAGAAGCCAATTCAAATTCTATAAAGCGATGCTGCATTTCGATAAGGGCTGTTTCGACAGGGCTTTCACCAAACAAATTCGGCGTAGGCACAAGTGACTCAAGATATCGACAAATAGCAACGGTCTCGCCGATGCACGTTCCGTCTTCCAGCTCGAGGATCGGTATTTTCCCGCTGGGATTTTTGCCAATAAATTCTGGTGTTTTATGCTCACCAGCACGGAGATCAACGAGCACACTTTCAAGCTCAATGCCTTTTTCTGCAGCAAAAATGTTTACCCGTCTTGGATTGGGGGCAGTGGGAGAATCGTATAATTTCATCATATGCAAAAGACCTTATAAAAAAGCGTGTGGAATATTATGAGTTTCAATTCAATGCTTGTACAAGCAAAACGTAAGCTTTTTAAAAGCTACAGCCAGTTAGTGAGTTTAAATCCAATACCTAACCTTTGGGCATGATAATTGTAGTAAATTAGACTTTCGCCGTATCCGTTAAAATACTCTACGTAACCTTGAATACGGTCATTAATAGGGAACGACCACCCAAGTTGAATAGCACCCCGGTTATCGCTGCGTAAGTTGTTTCTAAGCATAAACTCTAACGAATGTTTATCAGAAATGCTCCACAGCCCACCTAACTCCCCATACCCCATAAATTTTTCGATATCAGGATTATCATCTCCTGCGGGATCAAGAGCTGTGATTTTTTCATCTTCTGGCAATCTGTACCAAGTTCTAAAGCCCCACAACACATCGTCTGCTTGGGCAAAGGTAAAACCTAGTATGATCCTGTTCCAGCTGCGTGATAACTGTCCAGTTTGCCCATTCGATTGATGATTGAATGCCAATGTAGTTTGTTCAACAGGCAAACCCAATAATGACCAAGAGTGGTGATAATTCAGAATCACTTCTGGCTCGTAATTAGTCTCCCGAAAAGGTGCAGAAATATCGCTATTGTAGGCTTGCCACCAACTGGTAGTAGTAAAAGCAAATTGTAAGTCAAGATCTTTGAATATCAGATCTTGCATAGCCAAGTACTTTAAAGAAACTTGAAATTTTATTTCCACATCATCTAATTCAGAACCTACCGGGGTCCCAATATACGGATCCTGATTAATACTGGTCACGCTAGCAGGCAACACAAAGTTGGGTTTATGAGGAATGATGGCAAAAGGATTTTTCGACGCTTGTTTTTCTAACTCAACACGTTGTTTGACCAATGTAGGTGCTTTTTCTGAACAGTTCTGGCGTAATTCACCCACGGTTATTTCAGGCGCAGCTTGTTTAAGTGCATTGAATAAACACTCGTCAATACTGTTGCGTAAGTCTGATTCTGACTCAGCGCAATATGCATTGGTGATGCTAAACACGACACTTAAGAATAGAACTACAACTTTCATAACTCAGCACATTTCCTAATAAACTCATTCCAATTAGTACTCATGTTGCCAGCACAAGACTCGAATGCAAACACTACCAGTAATTTAACTCTTCATTGCTTTCATTGCTTTCATTGCTTTCGCTCGCTTCGTTCGACGAGCGGCAGCTATTAATCAAACCAATGCCGAGTTCTATTAACAAAGTACACCAAAGACAACATCACTGGCACTTCAACCAATACCCCAACCACAGTGGCCAAAGCCGCGCCAGAGTGCAATCCAAATAATGAAATAGCCACCGCCACCGCTAGCTCAAAAAAGTTAGAAGTGCCAATCATACTGGCCGGTGCAGCAATGTTGTGAGGCAGTTTTAAGCGTATAGCAAAAAAGTAGGCAATAGCAAAAATGCCATAGGTTTGAATAATCAGCGGTATGGCGATCAACACAATTGTCTGTGGTTCGGCCAAAATAGTTTGCGCTTGAAAACCAAATAACAACACTACGGTGGCAAGTAAACCTACTATCGACCAAGGTTTAAGTGCGGCGACAAAACTATCTACATTCTTGTGTTCTTTTTGTTCTTTTTGTTCTTTAGGTTCTCCAGTCTTTTTATCTAAAAAAGAACGGGTCAAAGCGCCGGCAACCAAAGGCAATAAAACATATAGCAATACTGAAATAACTAAGGTATTCCATGGCACTTGAATATCACTCACACCAAGCAAAAGCGCGGTCAAGGGCGCAAAGGCAAAAATCATAATGATGTCGTTAATTGAGACTTGTACCAAGGTATAATTGGCATCCCCTTTGGTCATTTGACTCCACACAAATACCATTGCGGTACAAGGTGCAACACCTAATAAAATCATGCCTGCAATGTATTCATTAGCGGATTGTGGGTCAACCCAATCGGCAAAAAAACCTTTAAAAAACAACCAACCTAATGCAGCCATAGTAAAAGGTTTAATGAGCCAATTGATGACCAGTGTTAACGCCAATCCCTTAGGTTTTTTACCTACATCTTTAATGGATGAAAAATCGATTTGGATCATCATCGGATAGACCATTAACCAAATGAGTACCGCTACCACTATGTTTACGTGGGCATATTCTAAGCTTGCGATTAAGGTAAAAAAATCAGGAATAACACTGCCCAAAAACACACCTACTAGGATACTGATACCCACCCAAACCGATAAATAACGCTCAAATAGACCCATATATTTGTTCCTCTAGGTTTTTTATAAAACCCTAGATAGCACGCTGATTAACGCGTTGACTGACCTGTTCTGCCGATTCCACTCGCTCTGAATAACGGTCAACCAAATAGTCGCTGTTGTCTCTAGTTAGCAAAGTAAATTTCATCAGTTCTTCCAATACATCAACAATGCGATTGTAATAGGGCGAAGGTCTCATTCTGTCGTTGTCGTCAAATTCCATAAAAGCTTTGGCAACCGAAGATTGGTTAGGAATGGTTAACATACGCATCCAGCGGCCTAAAATACGCATTTGACTAACTGCGTTAAATGACTGCGAACCACCACAAACCTGCATCACTGCTAGGGTTTTGCCTTGAGTAGGCCTGACACCACCTAAATTTAGCGGCACCCAATCTATCTGGCTTTTCATAATGCCGGTCATTGCGCCATGACGCTCAGGAGAGCACCATACTTGACCTTCGGACCACATCATCAGTTCACGCAGTTCTACCACTTTTGCATGAGTGTCATCATCGCCATCTGGCAAAGGCAAACCTGTTGGGTCAAATACCCGTGTTTCGGCTCCCATGGCTTCTAACAAACGTACCGACTCTTCTACCACCAAACGGCTAAACGACCGCGTTCTCAATGAACCATACAGCAACAGTATTTTTGGTTTATGCTCGACGCTTTTTTTGGCAAAATCTTCCACGGTGGGAGAGCAAAATTGTGTGCTATCAAGATTCGGCATAATGGAATTAAAAACAGACATTAATGTGCACCTAAGTTAGCAAGCGCAGTTTTAAAAGCGGCCTTGTCTTTTACATCAACGTTTAAGTTAACTAGCTGTTGCACTCTTTGCTTGATCTGTTCAATAGTCACTCTAAATGCCTCAGCGATTTGTGCTTCAGTACCTTGTAACTTAGAGGGGTCTGCCAATCCCCAATGTACTTTTAGGCTTTTTCCAAACCATACAGGGCAAGTTTCAGCGGCGGCTGAATCGCATACGGTCACCACTAGATCTGCTGCAAACTGTTCAAATTCATCCCAAGATTGGCTACATAAACCATCAGTCGAAATACCCACTTCTTGTAAGTATTTAATCGATAGTGGATGCACTTCACCTACAGGTTGACTACCCGCACTATTGGCGACTATTTTACCGTCTGAAAATTGATTGGTAATAGCTTCCGACAAAATACTGCGGCAGCGATTATGGGTGCAAATATATAAAATTTTCATTTAAGAGTAATCCATAGAAGTAATAAGGTTAACAACAGTTATCAATTTGCTTGGCTGTTTCTAGGTTTTTCAAACAATCGTTTAAGTACAGGGGATTGTCTTTGGTGGTAAGTGTTAGCACTTCAAATGCCCATTTGGGCAAAGCTTGATTAAGCTGATAAAACACCCATTTTCCTCGTCTGTGATCAGACAAGATCCCACATTTACGCAACTCAGCTAAATGCCGAGACACTTTTGGCTGACTTAACTTAAGTGCACTAATTAAATCACACACACATAACTCGCCTTTGAGTGTGATCAATAACAAACATTTCAAACGCGTGTCTTCAGATAAACATTTATAAAAGGCGACTGGGATCATTTAAGGGTGCGCGCTACTTGATACATACGGAATATCATATATATGGAATTTCACATGTCAATATCTAAAACAAGCATGTGACTATTTAGCCTTAAATATTTAACTAACCTGAACTCGGGTTAAGACGTGCAGCTTCCTTATAAGTAACTCTAACAAAAACAGTACGTTAAAGGATCATGATTGATTTACTAGGCCATTGAAAACATTCAGAGCTGATATTTTTGCGGTTATCGAGGCGAGCTTGTGATCGAATAGTGAGATATTGATAGCAAGTTCAACGAAGATAGGTGAGATAATAGCTGTGCTGGACGGTATGGCTTTTCCGAGTTCAGGTTAACTAAGTTATTCAGCTAGGTACTTCTATGTCAAACGCGCTACCCTATATCGCCCACTATGCAAAACATTTACAAGATGACATTCAAAATTTGCTGTCACAAAATAAACTTGGTGATTGGTTACGTGCGCGTTACCCAACCACACATAACATAGCAAACGATGGCGAATTACGTGACTATGCTATGTCGCTAAAAAATCAATTTATGAAGAAAACTCAACCGCTGAGCAAAGTAATATACGACAGCAAAATTCACATAGTAAATCATGCTTTAGGATTACATAGTTATGTATCGCGAGTACAAGGCAGCAAGTTAAAGAGTAAAAATGAACTGCGGGTGAGTACATTGTTTAAGCAGACTCCCGAGCCATTCTTAAAAATGATAGTGGTGCACGAATTAGCCCACTTAAAGGAAAAACAGCACAACAAAGCATTCTATCAGCTATGCCAACACATGTTACCTGAGTATCATCAAGTTGAGTTTGATGTAAGGGTATATTTGACTGAACTAGAACAATCGGGTTCAGTGTTCACTTTTTTATCAAAGAGTTGATTTATTATGCAGCAACCAAGCGTTTTAATTATCGATGACAGTGAAATTGAGCGATACTTGTTAAGTCATCAACTTCAAAAAATTGGTGTAACTGAAATCGTGCAAAAAAACGATGGCACATCGGGGCTCGCATTTTTAAAAGACTATGCACAAAACCAGCAACATTATGGGATAAATTTTCCACCCGCAATTATCATTCTTGATGTGAATATGCCAATTATGGGTGGATTTGAGTTTTTGCAGAAATTCGCTGAGTTAAAAACACGTGTTGACTTAGATGTTTGTCAAATTGTGATGTATTCAGGCTCAGACGACCCTCAACAAAAAGCGCGCGCGTTGCAGTATGACTTTGTTAAAGGTTTTCTAATCAAAGGTGAATTGAGCACAGAAGAATTGAAAAGCGAGATTGGGGCACTTTGACCAAAATTGTTAAGTACAACTGTCATCAAGACCCTTTTATCGATAATCATGCTGAATATTTTAGCCAGATTTTATATAGGAACCGCCATGCCAAAACGTGAAGAGCTCAGGACCCAAATATTAAAAAAATATCACCTCTTAGATAACGACATAAATGGATTGTTTGATGACATAGTGGTTCTGGCAACTGAAGGTTGTGACAAACCCTTAGCCATGGTGAGCTTTATTGATACTGACAGGCATTGGGTCACTTCACAAGTTGGCGCATTTCCTAGCGAAATCGATCGAGAAAAGGTTTTTTGTGCACATACTGTTAACCAAACTGACGTGTTTGAAATTGCTGACACTTTGCTTGATGAACGAACTAAGCAAAATGAATTTGTTTTAGAAGCACCGAATATCCGTTACTACGCAGGCATGCCGCTCATTAATAGCGACCAACAAGTTTTGGGTACATTAAGTGTTTTAGACACTACGCCCAACACACTAAATAAACACCAAAAATCCATCTTAAAACTGTTGGCCAAAGATGTGGTATCGCAGTTAGAACTTCGAAGAAAGAATTACGAGTTATCTAAATTTAAAAATCTACTTCAACTTATTACTGAAAACAACCCTGACCTGATTTTTACCAAAGATAGTGACTTTAAGATCCTTCATGGCAACTCGGCATTTTTGTCTTTATACCCAAAAGGTATGCGTGACAAGGTCATTGGTTACACTACCTTAGAAGAATATAACGAAGAAGAAGCCGAGGCATTTCTAGTACAAGATAAGTTAGCCTTCGAACAAGGCAAAACTGAAACCATGGAAAAAATTGCGTTTCCAAGCGGTGAGATCCGTACGCTGTTTATCACAAAAACTCGTTTTGAAGATGACGAGGGTAAAGCCTATATATTAGGTGTGGCCAGAGATGTGACAGAACGAGAAGAGCTAATCGAAATGTTACAGAAGTCGAATAGCGATCTTGACGAGTTTGCTTACATCGCGTCCCACGACTTAAAAGCGCCACTGAATGCCATTAAACGATTAGTATCATGGATTGAGGAAGACGCAAGTGAAGTGTTACAAGGGGATAGCCTTGAACATTTTAGTATGATTAAAAACCGTATTAATAGAATGAATATGCTGCTCAAAGACTTACTTGATTATTCAAGAGTTGGCAAAAATGATGGCCTACCGCAAAAGCTAAATTTACTAGAGACAACAAAGCACTGTTACGAGTTATTAGGCTTACCAGAGGATTTTGTTATTGATGTAGATGATATAGACCTTGTATTACCCAAGCTGCCGCTTGAGTTGGTACTTACCAACTTAATGTCTAACGCGATTAAACACCATGATAAAAAATCTGGTCAGGTCACAATTAAATGCAAACATTTAAAACACGATTATGAAATAAGCGTGACAGATGATGGCCCAGGTATTGACCCATCTTTACATGAAAAAATATTTGAAAAATTTCAAACTCTTAAACCAAGAGATGAAGTCGAAGGAAGTGGTTTAGGATTAGCAATGGTAGAAAAAGCCTTGGCTAATCATTCAGGTGAAATTTCAATCAAATCAGATGTAGGCAAAGGGGCAACGTTTATTATCAAATGGCCCAAACCAAAGGCAAGTAGTAAATGAGTAAAACCAACCCGACCCAAGTCACGCTTTTTTTGATAGAAGACGACGATGTTGATGCCATGAGTATCAAACGGGAATTTAAACGTCGCAAAATTACCAATCCCATAATTCGAGCAAAAGACGGCATACAAGCATTTGAATTGCTGGGTTCAGGAAAAATAAGTCGCCCTTTTGTCATATTGTTAGACTTGCAAATGCCGCGTATGAACGGCTTAGAATTTTTGGCTAAACTGAGGATAGACAGCGATTACCAAAACACAGTGGTATTTGTTTTAACGACTTCAGAAGATCAACAAGATATTTTTAACAGCTATAAATTGAATATTGCCGGTTATTTTATCAAAGATGAAGTAGGTCAGGGTTTGATTGGCATAGTCGATATTTTGGACGGCTACTGGAAAGTGGTACACTTGCCATTAAAATAAATAAGCAGAATGGCAGATATGTCCATAACGCTTATTGTTCCCGAAATAATGTCATGAATATAGTCACTCATGTAATACTGAAGCCTAAATTAGAAATTTCATAAACAAAGTAAACTTGAGTTATCCGCTTTATTTACAACTTTTGTATTTAAACAATACATATTTCTAAGTTGAGACATGTCATGCCTAATTATCAGGCTTCCAGAGTAAATCACATTAAATCGCTTATCTTGGTAGTTGATGATCAACAGATTATTGGTGAGATTTTGCAACAGTAGCTAAGCAAAGAGTTCGCTGTTAGGGTCACTCATTCTGGAAAAGAAGCGATCGAGTTTTGTGACAAACACGCACCAGATCTTATATTGATGGATGTTTTTATGCTTGAAATGGATGGTATAAAGGTATGCAGAAAAATTAATCAGCAAAGATTGGTACTGCATATTCCAGTCATGTTTTTAACTGGCGCCGAATGTCCAAAAATTGAATCAAAATGCTGGGAAGTAGGTTGTGTCGACTTTTTATCAAAACCCGCACAGACAAAAACTTTGATCCGAAAAATTACGGTGTATTTAGCCATGAACGGGTGAAGACCAAAGTAGAAACTCTCGGTCACCAAAGCGTTTTAAAAGCATCCACACTGAACGCCCAAACTAACTGGTACATTAACTTTCTCGAAAAACAATGTGAAATTGCTAGCATACAGCACACGCCATTATCGGTTGTCATCATTAAAATTAGAGATTTTGATCAGTTAATTAATACTCATGGTTGGGCATCTGTAGACGAAGATATAACTGGTTTATCAAAGTTAATTACTAAAGAACTTTTCCATTCATTGGATGTTATGGTGCGTTATCAGCGAGATAGGTTTTTATGTATCCTGCCCGACTCTGGACCAGAAGCGACTAGGCACTATATATTCATGTTACAAAGAGCCATCGCTAAACATAATCCTTTGAAACTGGCTAATAAACATAATCCAGCATTCCTTTGTATTGCAGGTGTTACTAAATTAGATGGAAAATTTGATGGCGCAACAATTTTAGAAGAAGTTGAGCGCTGTGTTGTAAGTACCTTATCCAAATCTCTAGGGACACTATCTGGCGAGCGAGTCAGCAGCATATTACACATACACTCACAGCGCATAATGGCTGAGTGCTTATTTTATCAACAGACGGCGACTAATTTAGCGTATAATATTAACTCACATCCCGTAACCAGTGACATCTAATGGACTATCAATTTTCTCATGATATTTTGGGGCAACCCGCAGCCACCTGTGAGCTTGAATGTGAGGCTTTTGGTGATTGGTTAAGTAATGATATCGCCCAAGACGTTGTACAAATTACACTGCTACTCAACACTATCCGTCAGCTTCAAACCAATCAACTTGCGAGTTACCAACACAATG
>Ga0115005_10001686_pt1 | contig 17652 bp, 17 predicted proteins | sample ArcOceMetagenome_FD_87163 | JGI IMG/M metagenome (GOLD analysis project Ga0115005, IMG submission 87163) | Marine eukaryotic phytoplankton communities from Arctic Ocean - Arctic Ocean - Greenland ARC118M Metagenome | ecosystem: Environmental > Aquatic > Marine > Oceanic | place: Arctic Ocean... | reverse complement strand
TGGCTTAAAGAAAATAAATGGCGGAACGGACGGGACTCGAACCCGCGACCCCCGGCGTGACAGGCCGGTATTCTAACCAGCTGAACTACCGCTCCGCATTTCCTTATGGCTAACCGTGTTCGGCGTTGCCTTTAGGAGATGCGCATTTTAAAGATTTCCTCAGCCTTGTCAAACGTTTAGGCGAAAAAAAGTAATATTTCTTTATACTGGTTAAAAACCATACAATTTTATTAAAAAAACCACTCAAAAGACACATTACTTGGAACCTAACGACAGATGTAATAGTCTTATCATAAATGATTAGAATATATATTAGTTTATGCACCACTAGCACAATATTAAGGAACCTTTATGAAGTCAGTAATTTTTACCTTAGGTTTAAGTTTAAGTGTATTAATCAGTGGCTGCGCTGTCAGCCCACAGTCCATCGTCATTAACCCACAAGTTGCCGCCTCTGGGCCGGCCTACGGGCAAGGTAGAGCTCTGGTTATCAATGTCGATGATCGTCGCTCTAGCGCCGTTTTAGGCAGTCGTGGCGGTGTTTATGAAACCTCAAGCCTTATCACGATTTCTAATGATATAAATGGCGCTCTTTTGCTGGCCGCCCAAAGTGCTGCTGCACAATTAGGGTTTGACGGCACCAGTTCTGCAAAACCAGCAACACTTACCCTAGCCTTAGACGAGCTTATTTATGACACACAAACACAAAGCCTAATTAACACGGTTACTATCATCGCTAAAATAACCTTAACCACCACTATAGGCAGCAGCACCCACACTGGCCATTACCAAACCGAGCGCAGCCACAAACTACCCCAACTACCCGATGCTCAAAAAAATCAAGACATTATTAGTGAAGCTTTAAGCACCAGCTTGGAACGCGGTTTTAGCGATATAAGCCTTGCTAATTTTTTAGCTAAAAACTAGTCTTGCTTAAAGTCTATGGCTACTGAATTAATACAGTAGCGTAGGCCTGTTTCTGGAGGCCCATCTGGAAAAACATGGCCCAAGTGAGCGCCACAATCGTCGCACATGACTTCTGTGCGTCTCATCCCTGTACTTATGTCTAATTCTTCCTTAATGGCGGGCTTGTTCACTGGCGCGCTAAAGCTAGGCCAGCCACACCCTGCATCAAACTTAGATTGACTAGAAAAAAGCTCTGCACCACAACAATGGCAATGATATTTGCCATTGTCAAAGTGTTGATCATACTTACCTGTGTAGGGCCTTTCTGTGCCTTTTTTACGACACACCGCAAAGGCTTCTGGGCTTAACTCATCTTTCCACTGCGCTTCAGATTTAGAGGCCGCTGCCTTACCTAATTTGTTTTCAGCCATGTCCATGTTCCTATAGTTTTGAAAAAATACCTAGATGTAAATTAGCACTTCTTTATGACGCACTTATAATTTAATAAAAAAAACTTGCCACAAGTGATAGATTTTTACTATCATATCGAACTTATAAAATCAAACAGAGTTCGTCAATGAGCATGATACGCAAATCACAAAAATTAATAAACGTATGCTACGACATTCGCGGGCCAGTGCTAGAAGAAGCGAAACGCCTAGAAGATGAAGGTAGTCGCATTATTAAGCTCAACATTGGCAACCCTGCTCCTTTTGGCTTTGAAGCGCCTGAAGAAATCCTTCAAGATGTTATTCATAATCTGCCTAACGCCCAAGGCTACTGCGATTCTAAAGGGCTATTTGCAGCGAGAAAAGCCGTCATGCATGAATGCCAACGAAAGCATGTTAAAGACGTGACCATAGATGACATTTATATTGGCAACGGCGTCAGCGAGCTGATCGTTATGGCTATGCAAGGCTTACTCAACGATGGCGATGAAATGCTTATTCCTGCGCCAGACTATCCACTTTGGACGGCCTCCACCTCCTTGTCTGGTGGAACTCCCGTGCACTATCGCTGTGACGAAGCAAACGGCTGGCAACCAGATTTAGACGATATGGCTGCAAAAATTACCCAACGAACCCGCGGCATTGTAGTAATCAACCCTAACAACCCCACAGGAGCCGTCTATTCAAAAGCGACCCTTGAAGCCATTATTGAGCTGGCACGAAAACATAGCTTAATCATATTTGCAGACGAAATTTACGATAAAATTCTTTATGATGGCGCTAAATTTACGCCCATGGCAAGCTTGGCTAGTGACGTATTATTTTTAACCTTCAACGGCTTGTCTAAAACCTATCGTGTAGCAGGTTTTCGTTCAGGTTGGATGGTGATATCAGGCTCTAAACACAAGGCTAAAGACTATGTTCAAGGCCTAGATATGCTGGCAAGTATGCGCCTTTGCTCAAACGTACCCAGCCAGTACGCAATACAAACCGCTCTAGGTGGTTATCAAAGCATCAAAGAGCTCACTTGTGATGGGGGACGTTTGAAGCGTCAGCGTGATCTGGCTTGGCAAATGTTGGACGCATTGCCTGGGGTAAGTTGCCATAAACCAGAGGGTGCGTTGTATTTATTTCCACGCTTAGATCCAGACATCTATCATATTGAAAATGATGAACAATTTGCTTTTGATCTTTTGTCACAACAAAAAGTATTGGTGGTGCAAGGTAGCGGCTTTAACTTAGCAGATAGTCAGCATTTTCGTATTGTCTTTTTACCCTACGAAGAACAGCTTATTGAAGCCGTGGGCCGCATTGCTACTTTTTTAGGTACTTTGCGCAAGTAACCTAGGCAACATAGCTGGATTACCTAAAGGATATAAAACTAGATCATGAAAGCCGCATATTACAGGCACTAAACCTGCTAATTCTCGATCTAGCTTTGTATCACCAGAGTCAACCAGTAGCGGCCTTCCATTTAAACCTTTAAGTTTAGTTTTTGTGGCTACAATATGTATATTATCTAGCCCCAAATGCTTAATCAGCTTTGCACTAAGCTGTTGATTACCACGCCCTAAAACATGGCCTTGGCCACCGATCAAGGTAATAAATAGCTGTGAATGATGATGCTCGCATAAGTCTAATAGTTGCTGCGCGGTCACATCACAAGCAATGACCTTTTTATCTTCAATAACATCTACACCTAGTAACGTATTTTCTAAACCTAAGTAGGACATTACCGCGGCTAAGGTAGAACCAGAGCCCATAATATACCTTACACCAGGTTCCATAAGCTCTTCCACATGAGCGCCTATATCATCCAACACTAAGGCTTCATTTTCTTTAGCCCCAACACTTGCGCTATCTTTGGTAGCTTGCATATACTCATGTGATTCAGGCACTTGCAGCTCGCCATAATAACGCGCCTTTACCCTACCTGCTCGAAACTCTTCTTCGTCTATGTCTCGCACTTGTTGACTGCGTAAGCTGACCAATTCACCCTGAGCTAATTGGGCAATCACTTGTCCTGCTGCAGTGGGTGTAATGCCATACACTCCTGAATGAATTTTTACACCTGCTGGTATACCCACAACAGGCACCTGATCCCCTATCGCTTGCAACAGGTCTCTAGCAGTTCCATCACCACCTACAAAGACCAACAAGTCTACGCCTTTTTTTAACAAGGTTTGAGCTGCTTCAATAGTATCTGAAGCAGTAGATGGCTGTGTTTTAGCTTGACCAACAACATGCGTAATAATACCCGCTTGAAGAGCACAGTTTTCACCCATATCACCTGCAAAGGTATAAATACAAACATCCATTGCTGACAACTGGGACAAGGCTTCCAAACAGCGGATATTAGCCTTAGGCACAGCACCAAGGGCTAAGGCTTGCTCAGCTACGTTATCACTGCCCTTTAGCCCTACACTCCCTCCTAGACCCGCCAGCGGGTTGATCACTAAACCAACATTAAATGTCATTAGTTAGATTCCTTATTAACATTAAAGCCTAAACCACCCAATAACGCTGCACATTTAGATTCATTAATACCGTGTAACTGCAAACTAGCGAATTCACGCCTAACCGGATAGGTTTTACGCAGCAGATCAAAGTCACTGGTTTTGCGCATGCGTGCATCGTCCTCCATTAACGGATAAACACTATTACATGCAGCTAACAAACATTCTTTGGTCGTTAAATCAGAATTAAGGACTATTTCTTCAAGGGCAGGCTTGGGAATTAAATCGTCTAAGCTGTGCTTTATTGGTAAGGAAAAATACTTACAAAGATCTTCATAAATCATGTAGGTACCCCGCATCTTACCTTCCAACGAATGACCTGCTATGTGGGGAGTAACACAGTGACAGTAGTCAAATAGCCCTCTATCTATATGAGGCTCTTGATGCCATACATCCATAAATAAGTGTAAATCATTAAACTCTTGTTGGCGCATAAGTAGCGCCGCCTGGTCAACTACCTCGCCCCTGCCGGCGCTAATTAACACGGTGCCTTTACGTAAGCTTTTAATCCGAGCTTCGTGTAATAAGTTTTCAGTGGCATGCTCACCAGCTTTAGTAAGCGGGGCATGTAAACATATGATTTGGCAACGCGATAACAACTCATCTAATGCAACATAACCTTCTTGTCCAGCATCCGCTCTAAGTGGGTCACATTGCAGCAGATCAAAGCCCGCATTAATGAGCCGCTGCGCTAGTCGCCCGCCTACATTTCCAGCGCCCACAATACCAATGGTTTGTTGTCTGGGGTCAATGTCTAATGTTTGCCACGCATGGTTAAGACAAGCGATTACATAATCACCTACTCCTGCGGCGTTACACCCAGGTGCATTGCGCCAGATGATATCGTTGGCATCCATATAGTTTGTGTCCAAATGATCCACACCAATAGTGCAGGTGCCTACGAATTGAACCTTGCTACCTGCCAGTAGCTTAGCAGTAACCTTGGCAGTAGAACGCAATACTAAAGCATCTGCATTAGCGACTTGCTCTTTGGTAATAGAGCGCCCATCAACCCGTGTAATACTTGCTAGATCGCCAAAAAGCTCATCTAACAACAAAATATTTTCATCGACAACTAAATTAATCAATCCCATTAATTTATTCCCTTTTCTGGCGATGCCTGTGCGTTTTTCTGTAAAGCATTGGCATACCATTGATTTAAATTGACAATTCCGCCGTGTTCATCCATAGAGGGATAGGCTAGACCATGTTGATGGCAAAAATCGGCTACTTTGGGGTGACTCCAACGAAATAATGTTTGATCATATTGCGCACCTCTAATTTGTGGTTTGTCATAACTACCGCTTAGGGCCCTTTGCCGCTGGGCTTCAAGCAATATAACGGCAGCCGCAACAGACACGTTAAATGAGTGAACCATACCCAACATAGGGATCACCACCTGATGATCTGAGGCTACTAGTGCTTTGGCACTAACACCGTGCATTTCTGCACCTAGTATAAGTGCCGTGGGCACTGTGTAATCTAACTCACGATAATCTACGGCTTGGTCGCTAAAGTGAGCTGATACTAGCTGCATACCTTGTTGCTTAGCAACCTGTATCGCACTGTCAATGGTGTCATGGGGCACTACGTTAACCCATTTCTGGCTGCCGCGAGCTGTGCGCTTGTGCTCCCTAAAACCACCTTTTGGGGTGACCACATGGGCATTATGCACTCCTACAGCATCACAAGTGCGAATGAGGGCTGCAATATTTTGCCCCTTATTTACCTGGTCTGTAATAATAGTCAAATCAAGCTGGCGCTTAGCCAGCGTGGTTTTATATTTTACCAAACGAACTGGTGTCATATATTTCCAGCAAATGAGTAATTTATCAGCCTCTAATGATACCAATTTATTAGCTAGATTTGTTACACTGGACTTACAATTAGTGTTCACCTTTATTTTCCACACCAATTCAATGACACAAAAAAACGCAACACCTATTATCGCATACCAAGGTCACCAAGGGGCTTATTCTCACTTGTCCTGTCAACGGGTATTTCCTGAACTTGAAGCTCATGCATGCATGACCTTTGATGCGGCTATGGCAATGGTGGAGCGAGGCGAAGCTAATATAGCTATGATACCCGTAGAAAACTCTACTGCAGGCCGTGTGGAAGAAATATATCGCAAATTGCCTCACACTTCGTTATTTGTCATCGGTGAGCATTACGAGCCTGTTAATCACTGTTTATTAGGTTTAAAAAACAGCACCATAGACCAGATCAAAACTGTAGGCTCTCACCCACAAGCATTGGCACAATGCAATAAACGTCTTACAAAGCTCAATATAAGCCCTATGGCCACTTTAGACACCGCAGGTGCGGCTCTTAGTGTGAGCCAAAAAGGTGACCCAAGCCATGGAGCTATAGCCTCAAGCTTGGCTGCCACGCTATATGATTTAGAGATTTTACAAGAAGAATTTCAAGATGTTAAAGGCAATACCACACGCTTTTTAATCTTATCTCGTGAGCACAAAATACCTACACAAGTGAAGGGCCAAAAATACATTACATCATTCTTATTTACAGTGCGTAACATTCCCTCCTCTCTTTATAAGGCTATGGGAGGATTTGCAACTAACAGCGTTAACATCATCAAACTAGAAAGCTACACCCCAGACGGGCGCATGGTGGCGACTCAGTTTCACATCGATGTTGAAGCACACCCCAATGATGACAACATGGCCTTAGCAATGGATGATCTAGCGTACTTTGCCAAAGATATTCGCATGCTTGGCACTTATATTGCCAGTGATTACCGCTCTTTAAACACCTAAACCATCGGAACCTAGCTCATGTCAACATCCAACAAGTTTCTCTATATTATCGCTCTAGTTGTGCTTTTTTCTGCTGGACTTCTATTAGCAAAATACACTCCATGGACACAACAAAGTGCAGTAAATAAAGGTTATACGAATCTAGGTGGCGACTTTGTATTGGAGAGTTTGGAAGGGCAAGTGAAACTGGAGGATTATCGCGGCAAGCTGGTGTTAATGTACTTTGGTTTTACTTCATGCCCAGATGTTTGCCCTACTGCATTATCTTTTATTGCTGCCAGCATGCGTGCATTACCGAAAGATTTAGAAGCTCAAATCCAACCTTTATTTATCAGTGTAGATCCCAAGCGTGACACTTTGGATAATTTAGCAAAATATAGCGCTTACTTTAATCCAAGAATGTTAGGCATTACTGGTAGCACAGAACAAATTGACCAAGTGGTTAAAAGCTACGGCTCATATTACACATTTATTCCCCTAGAAGGCTCAGCTTTAGGCTACACAGTGGATCATACTTCTAGAATTTATCTTATAGGACAAGAAGGCCAGCTCATTAGCGCCATTGCTCACGGAACCCCAGTAGATGAGATCATTGCCTTACTTAAATCTCATTTATAAGCTTCTTCAGGCCAGTAAAGTTGATCAAGGCTGACTTGGCCACCAAATTTTCGCTGCAGCGTTGATAGTAACAACGCTGCGCGATCGGGCAATCCATTGGAAAGATAACAGCGCGCCTGAGCAGAAAGCGCTAACCTAAAAGCCACGTCATCACACTGCTCACCCGATAAATTGTCAGCACTGGCCACAAATACTGTTTTACTAGCCAAGCTCAACAACCACTCTATAGCTTGCGGCTTGATTTCCACTTTTTCAAACTCTGCTTGCTCAAGTGCGCTGCGCCCATCAGGTTGATACCAATAACCAAAGTCTTCTAATAATCGCCTGCTACTGCCCGCTACGCACCAGTGGGAGATTTCGTGTAACGCACTAGAGAAATAGCCATGGGCAAACACCAACTGGTGATGGCTGTGAACCGCATTAGCAGGCTCATACACTGGCTCATCTGCTTCACCATAGCGTCCATCACATAAGGCGCATAAGAGCTGGGTATTATGTGAGTGCAAAAACAGTTCATCAAACAAAGTAATTATTATTTGGCACTGGCATTGTGTGTGTTTAAGCATTAGTTAATCATGGATGAAAATGGACAAAGGAGCTATTATAGCTCATCTTTTTTTTAGCCAACACTGTGATCATTTAATGCCTCAAACAATAGGCCATACATATAGCACCAAAGCCATGGGGCAAGAGTTGCGCCAATTCTTACGCTTGGGCACCCCAATACTTATTGCTGAAGCATTACACATGAGCGCAAGCTTTGTAGACACGGTGATGGCTGGACGTTATAGCTCTGCAGACTTAGCTGCCGTTGCCGTAGGTTCTAGTATTCTCTTCCCAGTGATGATTTTAATGATCGGCATTCTTATGGCGACAACTCCTACAGTGTCACAATACTTTGGCTCCAAAAGACTCAAATTGATTGGCCCATTCGTGCAGCAATCATTATGGTTAGCGGCACTGTTAAGTATTTTAGCAGTCGCACTGTTATACACCATAGATCCACTATTTGATTTGCTGGATATTGAGGACCCTATTAAGAGCATTGGTTTGGGGTATTTGCATGCAGCCGCTTGGAGCTTACCTGCTATGGCGCTTATGCAAAGCCTACGTAGCTTTAGCGAAGGTTTAGGCATCACTAAACCTTTGATGTATTTTAGTTTATTAGGCTTAATTATAAATATACCTATGAACTATATTTTTATTAATGGGCATTTTGGTTTCCCAGAAATGGGTGGCGTAGGCTGTGGCTGGGCCACTACTATAAGCATGTGGATCAGTGTCATTGGCATGGCATGTTATGTATATGCCAAACCGGTTTATCACCAGTGTGCTATGTTTACACGATTTGATTGGCCAAAATTGACCACGCAACTTACTATTTTAAAAGTGGGCTTACCCATTGGTTTTTCTATTTTTATTGAAGCGACCATGTTTGCCATAGTAGCTTTATTGTTAGCCCCTTTAGGGGCTGATATTGTGGCAGCACATCAACTGGTTTTAAACTTTACCAGCTTGTGCTTTATCATCCCACTAAGCATCGGCATGGCGATGACCATTCGTGTAGGTCACGGCATTGGAGGCAACCTACCCAACCAAGTCAAACGTTCAGTGCTTGTAGGCTTTGGCCTGGCGTTAGGTTTATCGAGTTTAACCTGCTTAACTATGCTCATGCTTCCCCTGACCTTAGCTGGCATCTACACGACAGAGCCTGTAGTAGTAGAAATTGCTGCTAGTTTGTTCATTTTTGCAGCCTTATTTCAATTATCAGATGCGGTGCAGATTGCAGCTAATGGTGCTTTAAGAGGATTTAAAGACACTGCTAAACCCCTATTACTTATCTTTATTTCATACTGGCTTACTGGCCTGCCCTTAGGTTATGTATTAGGGATGACAGACATCATATACCCAGCGATGGGCCCCGCTGGATTTTGGATTGGTATTATTTTTGGTTTAAGTGTCGCAGCAGTTTTATTGAGCCTACGTCTATGGCGAGTGCTTAGAAAACCATTACCGGTCGCTACTTAGATGTGTTGAATTTATGCACTACATTGATTAGCGTATCGACAAATAAAAAACTACCCTTTTGTTGGCTTAATGCTACTGAGTTTTATGAAAAAATCACGTATCATAGTCGCAAACAAACCAATTAAGAGAAGATTATGAGCGAACTAACTCACGCTGTAACAGATGCTACATTTGACCTAGACGTTGCCAATGCAGATGTGCCTGTATTGTTAGACTTTTGGGCACCGTGGTGCGGACCATGTAAGATGATCGCACCTATTTTAGAAGACGTGGCCGCTGAATTTGAAGGTAGTGTTAAGGTATGTAAAATCAACGTTGATGAAAACAGCGAGACTGCAGCTCGCTATGGTGTGCGCGGCATCCCTACATTAATATTGTTTAAAAATGGTGAAGTTGCAGGCACTAAAGTAGGCGCTTTAGCTAAGTCTGACTTGTTGGCGTTTATCTCTGACAACACTTAATCGATTATCTAAGCTATAAAAAAACCGAGCAATGCTCGGTTTTTTTAGGTCTAACATAAGCTTAAATAATGTTACGTCTATTACTTATTCTTCTTAATCAATAAGTCCAGCTTAGTTGCCATGCGCTGGCCTTCATTTAGGCCATCAAATGGGCTTGGGGCTTTTTCAATCTTTGGCTGCGGCTTGTGACTTTTAGGAGCTTCAGTGCGCTTGGGTTTGCTATACACTTGCTCAGGGCGCTTTTTAGCACTTGGCCGAGGTTTATTAGGCTTACGAGGCGCTGGCAATTTAGTCAGGGCATGCGCGGCTTCATCAGCCGTTACAGCACCTTGCGCTTCACCTAGCAAATTAATGCGTGGCGCAGCGTCTGTTTGCGATTTCAAATAACCAAAAGCTCGCACGTAACTTGCTAGTCCCCGCTTAATCTTGGTTTGACTTAGTTTTCCATCAGCAACCAAATCTTCTTGTATGCCAATCTTCAGCGGCCTAGGCTTAGCAAAACAAAAAGTTTGTGGGTAAGTTTCACAAATCAATTCAACTGCCGCCCGATTTGCGGCTCGACTTTTAGCTTTTTTACGTTCAGCTGCAGTAATTTCAGGCACCACTTGTCCAGATGTAGCTGATTCAGATGTCACTGGCTCAGCAACTAATGAGCTAGTTGTTTCTGGAAGCTCGGTTTGCACCAAAGTAGAAGTTTCTTGTGTTATAGGTAGTTCGCTAGTGCTGGTCATAATGTCTTGATTTTGATTATCTATAAATATCTGACTGCGGCCCTGCTCAACTTGCTGCTTTAATTGTTGGTGCTCTTGCCTTAGAGTATCAACGTGCTGCTGTTGCCGTATCAGAAGATTTTGTTGTGTTTTAATACGTTCTGAAAGCTTTTGAGTAAGCTCTAATGTACCTAAATTTTTCAGTTTAGAATCAGTCATTCTCATCTTTCACTATTAAACATACGTCTTTTCATAACGTTAAGTATTGTACCTATTGATTGAGCCGAGAGCTATAGGTTTGCGACTTTTACACTAACTTGAGCGTCGTACTTGCAGAAACCTTCAATCCTTGCCTATACTCTATCTATAAGTTGCACATTATCTGCCTAACATATCGTTATTATCGGTTTTTTTAGAGGATATGCCATGTCTACTGTAATTCCCAGTGCCAAAGTCATTGATCTTTTTAGCGGCCGCGAACGCCAAAACCAACATCACCCTAAGGTGATTCGATTAGCGCCAGAACTAGACGGTTTTGAAGTGCTCTACTCCAACGAGCATGGCCATCCAAAAGTAGGCCAAGAGCTTTTTTCTGTCAGCATTTTATTTTGGGCTTTACTTGATGACGGTTCTTTTGCCGGCATGATTCCATGGTTTGATGAACTAATCATTTGCTACGAGCTTAACTGCCCTAATAAAGGTTTTTTTCAAGGTTACTATGACCCTGGACTAGACCAAACTATGCCCCAAGTTCCAGAACACAAAAGCATCGAGCTTATTAGCGCTGCTGATTACTTTGACTTTGAAGAAGATGGAACAGTGTTTGTGGTACAAGAGTTATCTGACACTTGTGGCACCCATGCTGTATTTACTGCTGATAATTTTGATCACTTCTGGATGAGCGAAGTGTTTAGTTGGCGCCTGCATAGTGATGGACGTATTCAAGCGTTGATGGTAGATGCTGAAAGGGTCGAGCGCTGGCCTGTACTGGTAGGTGATGACTGTTTAGTAGCTTGTGATGAATCTGAAGATTTCGTCAATTATTTTCAATATACAGTTGCCATTAATATTAAGAAACAAGATCCACAGACTATGGCTGTATTAGATCAATTAAAGTCTGACTCTTAAAATCCAGCCTTTTTTTACATCACCACTCTTGCATAGAGTGTCTGATAGACGCTTGCAAAGCTTCCAGCGCATCAAGCCAGCCCTTTACAGGCCAATGATCTGGATCAGTTAAATCATCGGTGTTTTGAGTAGTAATTAACTGTTCAGATGGACCTTGTAACCTAGGTGTAATACTAAAATCAGCTTGGCCTTGCAGTGCAATCCAATGCGCCCAATCACCTTCTTGTAACAAGACTAATATTTGCTGGGCTTCTGGGGACAAATAATCCTGCTTTATTAACAAAGCTTCAATATCTGACCAGGTGAGTAAATCAATATCATCAAAACGAGTATTAGCTAACTGCTTCAAACTAGCCTGAGCCAGGTATTTTGCCGCACTAAGTAAGTGGTCCACGATGGCATATTGATAAGCCATGCGCTTTGGCCGCTGCCGCCAGTAATGTATATCTTCGTTGCTGCCGTACTGGGTGAGCAAGTCTTGCCATAAGCATTTGCCAAAAGCCAGTCGGTGTTGACTGGCTTTTAACCATTGATCTTGAACTGCCATAGTATTATTTCGCTGCTACAGGTTTAGCAGGCGCTTTTTTAACTGCTTTTTTAGCTGGCTTTTTAATAGCTTTTTTAGCAGCAACCTTTTTAACTGGGACTTCTTCAACCCACTTATCACCTACATACATAGCGCGCCAACCCGAAGCTTTCTTTTCTATTTCAGTCATCACATACTGCTCTTTAGTCTTACGACTATAGCGAACAATAGAAGGGTTGCCTTCGTGATCTTTCACTGGAGCTTTAAGTAAAAAAGCATATTTAGGATCTAGGGCATCTTTATGGGGCAAAATTTCAGCCAGCAAAGGTGCACGAGTTTCACGGTTTTTCGGGAATTTACTTGCAGCTAAGAATAAACCTGCAGCTCCATCACGCAATATATAATGGTCATCCACTTTGTCGCATGCTAATTCTGGCATAGGGATCGGATCCATTTTTGGCGGTGCAGCTTCACCACTGCGCAATAACTTGCGTGTGTTTTTACATTCAGCATTGGCGCAATCAAAATATTTGCCAAAGCGTCCAGTTTTTAAATGCATATCAGCGTCACACTTATCGCACTGAATCAGCGGCCCATCATAGCCTTTAATGCGATACTCACCCGCTTCTACTTCAAAGCCACTGCAATCTGGGTTATTACCACACACGTGTAACTTGCGCTGTGCATCAATTAAATAACCATCCATTGCAGTATCACACACTTTGCAACGACGTTTCTTAATGAGTAAACGTGACTCTGCTTCATCATCCGCATCTACTGCCACTACTTCGTCACCAGAGACTAGGTTAATGGTTTCTTTACAGCGTTCCTTGGGTGGAAGAGCATAGCCTGAGCAGCCTAAAAACACACCCGTAGATGCAGTGCGAATGTTCATAGCTTTGCTACAGCTTGGACACTCAATGTCAGTAATCGTTGGAGTATTCGCTCGCATGCCGTCTTCTGCTTCAGCAGAAGTCAATTTACGACTAAAAGCTTTATAGAAAACATTTAATAGGCGTTTCCAGTCAGTTTCGCCTTTAGCCACACTATCTAAACGCTGTTCCATATTGGCGGTGAAAGAATAATCCATCAGGTCTGCGAAGTTTTCTTCTAACCTATCTGTGACAATATCACCCATTTTTTCAGCATAAAAACGTCGATTTTGCACCATCACATATCCACGATCCTGAATGGTGGAAATGATACTAGCATAGGTTGAAGGTCTGCCGATGCCTTGCTTTTCCAATTCCTTAACCAAACTGGCTTCAGAAAAACGAGGTGCAGATTTAGTAAAGTGTTGACTAGGTGAAAGCTTTTTAAGCGTTAGTACATCGCCCTTGTTTACATCCGGTAAGATCAAATCTTCATCTTTTTTGCTAACACTGGGCTGCACGCGAGAATAACCATCAAAACGCATAATTCGACCACGGGTGCGCAAACTAAAACCACCTGCTTCAACAACGATAGTAGTACTGGTATAGAGCGCCGGAAGCATTTGACATGCAACAAATTGACGCCAAATAAGCTCGTACAGCCGCTCCGAGTCACGCTCCATATTACTTAAAGATGTAGACTTTAAAGCCACCTGAGAGGGCCTTATAGCTTCGTGAGCCTCTTGTGCACCATCCTTACTAGAGTATCCTATAGGGTCAGTTGGCAAATACTCTTTGCCATAACTTTTTTCAATGTAATCGCGGCAATTATTAACTGCATCTTTACTAAGGTTAGTAGAGTCAGTACGCATGTACGTAATATAGCCCGCCTCATAAAGCCTTTGTGCCAACATCATGGTTTTCTTCACCCCAAAACCTAGGCGAGTACTTGCCGCTTGCTGCAGGGTAGATGTGATATAAGGTGCTGAAGGCTTGCTAGAAGTAGCTTTATCTTGACGTTGCTGGACTACAAACGGTTGTTTCTCCAGCAAAGCAACAGCGGCATCACTTTGTTGCTGGTCTACTGGTTTGAACTCACTACCATTTTGTTTATGTACTTGCAAAAACAAAGGCTTGTCTTGGTCATTAACCACATCAGCTTTAAGCTCCCAATATTCATCAGGCACAAAAGCTCGAATAATTCGCTCTCGTTCAACAACTAACTTAACAGCCACAGACTGAACACGGCCAGCTGATAATCCACGCGCAAGCTTTGCCCACAATAAAGGGGACACCATAAAGCCCACCACACGATCAAGAAAACGTCTGGCTTGCTGAGCGTTAACGTGATCCATGTCTAATATGCCAGGGTTAGCAAAGGCAGTTTGAATGGCTGTTTCTGTAATTTCGTTAAATACAACGCGCTGGTATCGGCTTTGGTCGCCGCCTATGGCTTCACGAAGGTGCCAAGCAATGGCTTCTCCCTCTCTATCCAAATCCGTTGCAAGGTATATTGTGTCTGCATCTTTGGCTAGTCGGCGCAATTCCTCAACTACTTTTTCTTTACCAGGAAGTATTTGATAATCTGCTCGCCAGTCATTTTCTGGATCAATACCCATACGCCTAACAAGCTGCTTACGAGATCTAGCTTGTTTATAAATAACCTTGTCATCTGGGTCCATACTACGCACTTTAGCGGCTTCCAAAGCACGCGCCTTAGGATCAGCACTTCCTGGAGGAGACTTAGTAGGCAAATCGCGAATATGGCCAACACTGGACTTTACAATAAAATCTGTACCTAAATATTTATTGATAGTTTTGGCTTTGGCTGGTGATTCCACTATAACGAGGGACTTACCCATGCAATTTCATTCCAATAGTTACGTATACGTCGCATTGATTACGACAGTTATAAGGCGCCTTAGTGTAGGCACATCTGGTAGAAGGTCAAGTTAGTTAAGACTTCTATTGTTTAAAATTCCACTTTTTGATGCAAAAAGCAAGCAATATCATCTCACACCATAAAAAAAGGCTAGATAACTAGCCTTTTGAATTTATTGAAGTTTGTAGCATTTTTAGAAGCAACAGCTATAAACGTTCGAATATTGTCGCAATACCTTGACCCATGCCAATACACATAGTGGCCAAGCCAAATTGTACGTTTTGTTTTTCCATGCGGGTTAAACAGCTCACAGAAATGCGGGTACCCGAACAGCCTAACGGGTGTCCCAGAGCAATAGCTCCCCCATGTAAATTAACTTTGTCTTCTAATGCGTCAATGAGTTTAAGATCTTTTAGCACAGGTAGGGCCTGAGCTGCAAAGGCCTCATTGAGCTCTACAACACCTATATCTTCAATCGTTAACCCTGCACGCTTTAATGCTTTTTTAGTCGCAGGCACTGGTCCATAACCCATAATAGAAGGGTCACATCCAGCTACTGCCATCGCTTTAATGCGGGCCAAAGGTTTAAGGCCAAGAGCCAAAGCTTTAGCTCCAGACATTAATAACATAGCAGAAGCACCATCTGACAAAGCAGACGACGTGGCCGCAGTGACTGTGCCATTTTTTGGATCAAAAACAGGCCGCAAGTGGGATAAAGACTCAAGATTAGTTTCTGGCCGTATTACTTCATCTCGCTCTACTCTAATGAGCCTACCCTGGGAGTCATGCCCTTCAATAGGGATAATTTCGCGATCAAAGTCACCGTTTTCAGCAGCTTGATGGGCAAGCCTGTGTGAACGAACTGCAAACTCATCTTGCATCTGCCGACTTATGCCGTGCATTTTACCCAATAACTCAGCTGTTAAGCCCATCATCATGGCAGCTTTTGCTACATGTTTACTACCTGCAGGGTTAATATCAACACCATGGTTCATAGCAACATGGCCCATATGCTCCACTCCTCCAACAACAAAAAAATCACCATTATCCGTGGCAATTGCTTGGGCTGCAGTGTGGATTGCGGCCATCGATGAACCACACAAACGGTTGACCGTTTGAGCAGCGACAGTGTGGGGAATAACACTTAATAAAGACGCGTTGCGAGCAACGTTAAAGCCTTGTTCTAAAGTTTGGTTTACACAGCCCCAAATCACATCTTCCACATGGGCAGGGTTAAGTTCTGGGTTGCGCGCAAATAGTCCATCTATCACGGCAGCAGATAAGTTTTCTGCTCGTACATTTCTAAACGCACCCCCTTTACAACGCCCCATTGCAGAGCGAGCACCGTCTACGACAACAATATCATTAGCTTGTAACTGCATATTTTTCTCCGAATTTAGTGGGCAGGTTGTAGCTTGTTATAAAATGTTTCACCATCGGCTGCCATTTCACGCATTTGTTTGGGCACGCTATAAAGTGGGCTTACTCCAGCCAAAGCATCGGCTTTATCACAAAAGTTCTGCAAGCCTATTGCATCCATATACTTTAATGCGCCACCCAAAAATGGAGGGAATCCAATACCGTACACAAGTGCCAAATCTGCTTCTGCAGGAGTGGCTATAATATTTTCTTCTAAGCAACGAGCAACTTCTAGACATAAAGGAATCATCATATAATCAATAATTTGCTCATCTGTAAACTCTTGTGGATTGGCACACAAACTGGCCAACTTTTCCACCAACGAATCATCAACCTGTTTTTGAAGACGGCCCTTTTTATCTTTTTCATAAGCATAAAAGCCAAGCTTATTTTTTTGACCTAATCGCTGTTCTTTAAACATTAAATCAACACCAGCTTCACCCTGGCCAGCCATACGATCAGGGAAACCTTCTGCCATAACCGCTTGGGCATGGTGAGCTGTATCGATACCTACCACATCAAGCAAATACGCAGGCCCCATAGGCCATCCAAAACGCTCCATAATCTTATCTACACGGCTAAAATTGACCCCCTGCTCTAACAATAGACCAAAGCCACCAAAATAAGGAAATAACACTCGATTAACAAAAAAGCCTGGGCAGTCGTTGACTACAATGGGCTTTTTGCCCATAGCATTAGCATATGCCACCGTTGTGGCAATAGTTTCTTCACTACTTTGGCTGCCACGAATCACTTCAACTAATGGCATTTTATGAACTGGATTAAAAAAGTGCATTCCACAAAAACGAGTAGGATCTTTTAAACTCTTAGCTAAAAGGTCAATGGAAATGGTAGAGGTATTAGAAGTAATCACCGTGCTGGGTTTTACCTGAGCTTCTATTTCAGCTAGAACGATCCCTTTAACTTTAGGATTTTCTACAACGGCTTCTACTACTAAATCAACGTTTTTTATATCTGCGTAATTCAATGTTGGACGGATTTTATTCAACACTTGGGCCATCTGAGCGGGCTTCATTTGACCACGTTCAACGCGTTTTTCTAAAATACCTGTAGCTTCATCTAAACCTAGTGTAATAGCAGGCTCAGCGATATCTTTCATTACAATAGGCACACCTTTAAAGGCTGATTGATAAGCAATCCCGCCGCCCATGATGCCTGCACCTAATACCGCTGCCTGTTCTACCTTAGTGGCTTTTTTCGCCAGAGCTTTAACTGTCCGTTTAAGGTATTGGTCTGCAAGAAAAATGCCTACTAGATTGGCAGCTACTGAAGTTTGCGCCATTTTAGCAAACCCTTTTGCTTCAATAACTAAAGCTTTGTCACGAGTCATGCCTGC
>Ga0115005_10001685_pt1 | contig 17667 bp, 19 predicted proteins | sample ArcOceMetagenome_FD_87163 | JGI IMG/M metagenome (GOLD analysis project Ga0115005, IMG submission 87163) | Marine eukaryotic phytoplankton communities from Arctic Ocean - Arctic Ocean - Greenland ARC118M Metagenome | ecosystem: Environmental > Aquatic > Marine > Oceanic | place: Arctic Ocean... | reverse complement strand
TTATAAGGACACAAATTATAGAAAAATCTTACAGCGAGTACCTATGTCTGCCATTATAAGAGCATACAAGCGCACCTGTATTCGGGAAATCTGGAGTGTCCTTATAGCGAGGCATTGTTTGTATGTACATCAAGGTGATCTTGGACGAAGACTGAAGGATTTTAGGGTGTTTTAAAAAAGACCGCGCCATTAGAAAACCTCAATTTGTTGTCTGTCCATTGTCCCACTGCATTCCACACCCACTCACGGCACTCTCACGGCTCACGGCTCACGGTGTATGTACCGGTAGTAGCTAGCAGTAGTACATAAACCTTTGTCCATTTACGCCACGACGGACACCAAACCACGAAGGAAGAACAAGAAATACTTCATTATAAATAAATATGACTTCTATCGAGAGATATGTTCCTTCAGGGGTGAATTCATTATCTAGCGATGCTCCTGGCTGGGGTGCAGCCGTGGATCAATCCGAGCAGACGGGCCCGACATGCTGGAAATGCAAAGGGGACAAACAAGTTGTACATAAGAACAAATCCAAAAAAAGGATGGAAGAACATAAAGACAAACAAATAAAAATTTCTCAAGAGACTTTCGTCGTACCAATGAAACCGTGTTCGGTCTGCCACGGGAAGGGCTTCCTCCCCCCGAAAAGGATTGAAATGTCTTCGCTGTCATCTCAGCCTGGTATGATTACGAGAAAGAGGAGATGCCCCGATAGCTGGCAATGTACAGGACCGAAAGCAAATGCTGTATCACTAGCAGAAAAGCTGCAAAATGGTGGTCAAATTGATGCTACTGAGGAGGGAGCCCTGGTAATCTTGCATAAAGCAAATTCCATGCAAAATGTAGAGGCTGGAGTGTCCGTTCCTCCTGGAAGCTACAATAATTATCCTTGGTTTCCCTCCAATAAAGGTGAGCAGCTGTGTAATCTCGTTGGAAATTGGAGAATCTTACAAAGAGTAGGATCTCACCGTTGGACGACTGATGATATTGTGACTGCACAAATTGCAATTGGGGAGATATCCAAGATAAAACAGCCATCTGGTCAACCTCTGCGGTACTTAGACCTTGGATGTGGCAATGGATCTGTGCTTCAGATGACTTCTTGGGGTCTTATCGAGAAGTATGATCTGAAAGCTTTTGGTATTGAGGCCAGATCAGAAGCAGCAGCTTTGGCTCGAAGATCGCTCAGTTTTAACGTTGGCAAGGAAAATGTTGGAAATCTCATTTCAGTGATTCATGGGGACTTTCGTGATCTCGAAAGAAAAGTTCCGTTTGAGGATGGGAAAGGAAATAATAATCCTGATCAATTGACGAATTTTTATCATACCAAAGAGGAGAAATTTAACCTTGTCACTGGGACTCCGCCTTATTTTGCAGTCGACTTCAATACAAAAAAGGCGTCATTGAAAGGCCTCGATATGGTTGTAACTGCAGCAGTGATCAATCAAGGAGGAATGCCAACGTCGGTTCAAAGCGCACCAGGTAAGTCAGGCTGAACAAGGAACATAGATGAATGCATTGATATTACTGAGGTAATCTAACAATTAATCAGCACGTTGCGAATTCCGTGGGGGGGTTGAGGAATATATGAAAGCAGCATCAACAGTACTGGCAGAAGATGGGATATTTGTGGTTTGCGAAAACTGGATAAATAATGAAAGAGTATATTCAGGAGCAAAGTCTGCAAAACTCAAAATGAAAAACGTGTATCCTATCAAGGGAAAGAGTGGCAGGAAAGAGATCCTTTTTGGAGTCTATGTTCTTCAGAGAGAAAAGCAAGGGGCGGAGGGGCAAGAGCAAAATGAAACCATTGCAGAACCCCTGCCGGTGAGAACTGATTGCGGTAAATGGACCTCGAAGTACGCCGATCTTTTAGAATCTATGTCGATTCCGGCGAAACACGAATCAAAATGATTTCATAAGAGACTCATTCAAAAGCAACGTGATCTTAATCTCGATCTCGACACAATTTATAGTTGAGATAGGAAGCACATCTAAAGGAAACAAAACTGGACACTTTTAGTCGAGACTTAAAGGAAGCTGAAGCCATTCATCGCATGTTGCAATAAAGATGAATCTGATATAATCATCTTCTCAATGTGTTTCTTTGGTGGTGTTCGTATCATCTTCAGTTCGTGGTTTTGTTGAATCTGTTTCCTCTACGTGTCAAGTTCATCGAATAGAATAATAAAACACGGTTTAAAATTCAAATCTATGTATTCTTATATTTTATTAAAAACTTATTCACACATGCTCGTCATTGCAGGCATTTTCGGTATTCGAACATCAGCGCAGAATTAATCTTCCAGTTATACACATTTGCATCAATTTTCAAATTGTGATCAGTAACAACTTCAGGCCAACTGTAGTCAACTTCGAAGGCTTTCCCACTGATTTGATCGTTGTGAATTTGAATGGATTCAGTAAAGATCCTGTAGTCATCGACAATTGATAAACCGTTCGTGGAAAATGCTAGTTTTTTACCATTCTCGTCATTTTTTTCATACCCGTTGGCGTTAGCAAATTTTTCAAGTAGACTTCTTATTGAAGGATTTTCTCTAGGTCGAGGTACATTGCATTTGCTAAATAATTCAACCTGGATCCGTTCCAATTCTATAAGAGGTCGTTCCTGTATTGCTTCATCACTAGTGACGATTCTGCACAAACCGATCGAATTCTGGATAGCTGCTTTGTTGTAATCAATCCACAATCTAAGTCCCGCTGATATCCCAATGCCATACTTCTTTTGAAGATGGAATGCAGCTTTCACTGGGTGCTGATATGTGAAGACAACAGCTGGTGTCGACCTCAGATATGGTAGCCACGTTCGTAATGTGATGCTCATTCGGAAATCTGATAAGACCCATGGAGAATTCTTATTAGGGTCATTTAGGGCATGAAGAACATCTGCTCCGCATGCTGTTGGAGATGCATTTATCTTCAAGCTCTCAACAGACAATGTCGTGTTATAACTACCAATGTTTGATGAATGCCATAACATATCTTGCTCCCAAAGAAATGCGGTATTTTGATTCTCTAAGGTCTTGACTCTAAAACTGCTTCGAACGCCAAAGATCTTGTCTCCCTCTATAGCAAAGTCTTCCTTGCCAGTATCATAAACAATGTGATACGTATTTGAAGCATGGACTCGCTCAATTCTTCCTGAATTGTAAACGCCGGCAGGTTGACCCTTGTAAACATACAACCACTCAATGTTATCCCCAACCTTAATTTTTGTCGTCGAGTTGTCCTTTTTCCGCAACCTTTTCAATGGCAAACTTAATGCACGTGATCCATCATAACGAATGTCATAGAGAAACTCTTGGTCCTTTTTCACAATTGTGCCTGCTTGCCATTGTCTTCTATAGAGAGCAGACACCGTATCTCCTACCTTCCAAGGTCTTCGGTCATCAACAGTTTGATTCACAGCGCGATCGATTCTAGAACCATAGGTTTCATTGAGAGCAGATCTGATGTGTCGGCCTTCTATGCTCGATACGTTGTGACTGAATTCAAAGAGAACATGGTAACGATCAACATTGTGCTTACCAACAATTGTGCCAAATTCGTTATCATAATAATTGCCTCCTTGCACACGATCACCTAGTTGAAGATCACCATCATCCTTGTTTTCTTCGTTCAGATCATCATCATCCTTGTTTTCTTCATTCGTGTTCATCACTTTTTTAATTTGAGATCGTTTATTGAAGGGGTGCATATCATCTGAGTGAATGATGTCAAAAGTATCAGCTACCAGTTTCCGGACAATTGTTCCGGAAACTGGAATTGTGCGATTCCCATCAACAATTCCATTGAATTTATCACCCGCGTTATATTGCCCACTCTCGAGACACACTTTGTTAGTGCAATCGTAACCATGTACCAGCAGTCCAGTTAGCGTGTGCAATCCGACTCCTTCCATACCAAGACCAATGATTCCATGCATCGAGGAGTCTAATTCTACCCCCGAATGATTACGGCTATGCTGCTTCGTATTTTTGCTGTCACCGGGGATCTTGAAGTCGAGATCCCGGCCTTTAAAGTTCTCGTGCCAGTAATCCCGCCACTTGATGCCCGACCAAATGTCTGCGATGTTTATAGAATGAAAAATTAACACAGTTACGAAATGAGCATCGCATCATTGGTTCACAAAAATAAAAAGCCAATAACATTGCAAATCCACAATCAGCTAGAATACGCAGTACAGTGCAGAACAGTATTAATACATACCAAAGACCTTGTATCCCGGTGGAGCAAATTTCAACAAGTGAGTCGCATTGTCGTTGCCCTCCACACGACCGCAATCCTTAATCTTGAGCACACCCCTGGTCCGTATCCTCCAAAGACAAGCAGGTTTCAACTCGACACTAATATTATGATGTTTCATCAGGGATCCGACGATATACTCTGAATGATAGCCACCATAAGGGTTACCAACCGTACCATTCTTCATGTATTTTTCTTCAAACGTGTTGGAGAATCCGAACCTGTCTGCCCATATGGCGGCATTGGCGTGAGTTCCGTAGAACATTCGGTCGTTCTGTCCCCAGTTTGCTGCCCACTCGGGTGCAGACGCATTGGAATCTAAAATGTTGATTGGGGTCGCATGGTAGACGTCTATGCGGAACAATCCCACTTGTTGGTAGTACGTGCCGATGGTATTGTCCACATTGTCAGTACCAGTGTGATTATTATTATTACCAGCAAGCAGTGACGATGATGCTGAGGATGAGGCCAAAATCTGTTGTTCATGCTGTCTCATAAGATTCCAAACGCCATCAATTGAATTCCACTGCTTGATCATATTATCATGAGAAATACAACAGTCTCCCCATTCTGCATGGTAATGCACCCTGGAATGGTTGAGAAAGGATCCCCGTTTCTCCATGAACTCATCCAAGGTATCCATTGTGACGTTATTGGTAAGGAGAAATACTTGGGATGTGTTTACTTTCGGAGCAACCCAATCACCATTTCGTTTATTGAGGGGCGCTTGGGATATGTTGTAAGTATGAACGTATATATCGCAATGCTTGTTGGTGTCAATTACACGTTTCCGGATAGCTGGTAGTGCAACGTCTTCAAAATGTTTGGCGAGACCAAAGAATAGGAGTGCACATGGTTTGTTTCTGTTGCTGTTGCTGATGTTGTTAGTTTCGATGTCCATGCTGGTAGTAGCCATATTAGGCGAAGTTGTCGTAGGCTCGTCATTGTTGTTAGTTGAGGCATTAGCACTAGCAATAGTAGAAGATATGTTGCTGATGTTCCAATTGCTTGAAACTGATACTGCTTGAGGTGGTGCTTGAGGTAGTACAGGAGGAGGATTTTGCAGAGGAGGAGCAATGACCCCTCTTGAAAGTGTTGCATTATCCATGGCTGATTGATTTTGATTCGTCTCGTCATTCCTCGTAAGAAACAGCATCTCTTCACTCAGTGGTGTGGACGATGAATTAGTACTAGTAGTATCACCCCCCGCATAAGAGTGAGGAGTGGTCTTCACTGATTCTTCTTTTTCTTCCGCACGACTGCGTTCCTCATCATAGTCAATTGATGCCTCGTCTATCATCGCACCAAGAGGAGGAGGAACTTGTCGAAATGCCAGAATAATATTCTTCATGGCAAACAACCATGCTATCACCAAGGAAATCTTGAAGAGCATAGTCTTGCTACTAACACCCATTTTGAAAAGATATCCGATTCAGTACTGATACCAACAAAGGCGTCTGTGTGGTGAAGTGACTTAGTAATAACCGGAGATACTCTCTGGGTAATCTGTAATCTATCGTAACCGGTACGATCAACGATCAACATCAATATCAATATCAATGATGACCGATTTTCAGCGATGTTGTTCTAAAAAATTACGGGGGAAATGTCAAAAAAGGCCTTTCCAACATCATGTTGTGTAAAATCTTGTGCAGAGCTTGCTAAATAGTCACTTTTTGGAATTTGTTTTCTAATTTTCGTTAATGCTTGGTTTCCTTTGCATTGTATGGGCACTACACGTACTGGAAGATTGCCGAGAAAGAAATTTCACTAACGCGTCAAATAATCGAATTGATGGATGGGAATTGAGAGGAATTCGACGGTCCAACGACTGATCCAAAAGGAAAAGTGACCTGTTCGGTGGCCACCGCATCTGATGCATTGCATCAAGGGCAGGTCTTGGGTGTAGATGTTTTGATTGTCAGTCAGCAGAGAAAGGGATTGGAAGAAGAGGTACGTGCTGTACAACTTTGCAACCTCGTAATCCCAAGCAAAGTTGTACTCAAGATCCAATGTTTTTGCAAGGTCCCAAGTATTCCATAAAAATTGGGTGAACGATGTCAATACTCATTTACGCGAGGTGCGGCTTTGATGTGCTTGCAAGAGTCTGTGTTGAAGGGAGATGCGAGGTGGAAATTGGAGTCGGCTACTGAATATGATTTGTTCCCTGGGAGCAATTGCAATTTTTATTAAAGAAGAGCTAATTCGTGCATTTACATCATCATTTTTAATATCATCTACAACTGCGACAAGAAAGAGGACGGAATCAACATCGATGCCTCAAATTAATCAGACGAAACATTCTTGTGACGAAAGTAATCACCAGGAATGGAAGGAAATGGTGGATGGCATTGCCCTCTTCTTTTATCAAGCACCGAAAAGGTCAATATTTCGACATGAATTACCGCAATTCTTGTTACTCGAGCACAGTGACAAAGCAGCATTCGTATTGCGAGCTATATCCATCTGAATATCTCATTTGAATGTGGATGGCGGAGGCCTCTCCAGCAGCCAGCCTGCTTTCCCCGCGTCATTTCTTTCCGCTAGTTCCTTGAAAATAAAGGTGTTTATTTGTGGCTTATCTTATGATTTGATGCAAAATTGTATTTTTAAAACGTGAATAACCTACTGTGGCCGTTTTTTATTTGTCATTCCTTCTCCGTTTACTCATCGCTGAGACTCAACTCTAAGGGAAGGTGAGGCCCGGTCGCATGCAACTCTTGTTGGCCAAGTAATCCTTGAAAGATTCTGGATCAAATCCAATCAAAAGCTTCAACTCCTTTGTGTAGGATTGAGCATTCTCGTCGACGCCGGAAGCCTTCATACGCTCAAACGATGCACTATCACGAACTTGCCAATCAGGCAGACCACGCTCCTTTACATTGGATGCGTATTCGTGATACCCAAGCTGAACATGTTCGATAGTAGTTCCATAGTGTTTGCTCAGCAATTCTGCAACACGGGCGTCAGTGATTGGGCCCGGACCAGTCAAGTTGTACACAGAATTACGGTGAGATTTTTGATTTACTAAAACAACAAGAGCTGCATCTGCCACATCATTGGGAGAGACATAATTCACACCCATTCCGTAACTGGCTGTGATATATTTGTGCTCCTCGCGAAGAATTTTGCCCTGAGCAAGTAGAGGAGTTGCCATCAAGTGAGAACAGCACAAGATACAATACGAGATACGTGAGCTTTTGATGGACTGTTCCAAGAGGTCGTCACAAACACCATGGAAAGAAACAAAGGGCACGTTATCTCTGTACTGACTAGCAACATCGGCTACTCCCTTGTAAGCATGAGTCTGGCGAAGAAATGAAACCTTGACGAAGAATTCGATTTTTTTCTTCTTGCACTCTCCTAGGAATTTTGGAAAGACTTCGCTCCAACTTTCAACATGAGGAAGGGTACAAAACACTGTTTTCACGTCTTCTAGGGCCTTGTCGTAGTCGTTTTCGTTTGTCCAGTCGAATTCGAAGATTTCAGCTCCTTTCTCTTCTAGCACGTCAGCTACATCCTGACCAAACTTGGCATCCATACCTTGTCTGTCACCTTTCCAAATCCCAACACGGACATCCTTGTACCCTGCCTCAAGAAGAGATAAAGCTACGCGATAGCCAATAACACCGGTTCCACTTGTAACACTTCACGAAGAGGTGAATGTGAATGAGAAAAAGAAGGAACAAATGCGCATGACGAAGAAGAAAGTGATTCGAAAATCTAGACAAAAGATATCTTTTGAGAGAATACTGTACAACATTGAACATGTACTGTACTTACAAGATTTTTCCAACAGTAGGGTCAAACGTGAAGTGCCCGAGTCCAGGCACAACGTCTGCAAGTGCTTTTCCAGTTTTCTTCAAGAAACTCATTGTATTTTTTATGAGAGAGTTGGAACCAGAAGCCCTTTTGTGAATAAAGATTTGCCTACGTCACTTGATGTTATATACTGCTGACATCATCCTTCTTTCAGAATTAGTCTAACGTCAGCTCCATAAGGAAGGCTCACGTCACTATCGGCAATGAAAAAGATACATTTATAGGTATGATGTCACTATCCCCTTAGGATTGGTGCTATGACACTAAACCCATAACGGTAGATACTGGTACCGGTACCACTCACTTTCTCCTCTCTGTAAGTTGTATTCATCTTCAAGAACCCTTCACGACTCACGACTCCTCCAAATCATCCTATCGCATACCGATAGCCTTCTTCCCCCATTTCCTTATCAAAAGGACCTTGTTGAGCACACCGTGTTTTTAGCAGAATCAAAAATGCTTTCCGCAAGAAGATCCTCAAGATGCTACAGAACCTGAGCCTCTACAACAGGCAGGAGGAGTTAAAACAAGACGACACCGACGTAGTAGAAAAAGAGGAGAAAGCAGAAGCACTAAAGCAAGAACCCAAGTTTGTCATCTATAAATTGGTTCTTGTAAAAAACACCACCATTTGCGCAAATTGATATTAGCTCCAAAATCACAGAAGGAGAATAATAATGTCTCCTGGAATCACCCGACGAAAGCCTCGACGAAGATGGCCTTGAGGTAATCATGGGCGTGGAGCCGGTACACTCTTGGCACTATTTTGTACATTACCAGGGATGGAATGCCAAATGGGTTCGCTGGGCAGGCGAAGATCAGCTCTACGCAGACACGGATGCGACAAGGGTCCTGGGGAAACGCTTAAAGGAGGAATCCAAGTGTTAGAAAAAGGGCGCATCGCAAAAGAAAGTCGTTGAGACAATACAACGTATTGTTAGGTTGGAACTTCATTTGACGGGGAAGCAAGCTAGAGGTGAACTCATTGAATTTGATGACAAGGTAAAGGATAAAGAAAAGATAGAGAATTTAAAGAAGAAACATGATAACACATTTGCATCGTCATTGAATGGAAAGGAGGGTGCGAATATGGTATTTCTTTCGCATAATGAGATTGACTTGCGTAGAAAGAATCTCACGTCGCCTAAATGCTCAATTAGTCTACCATTCTCGCTGAAGAAAATTATCACTGATGATTGGGAGATTATCACACAATGTGGAATGTTTCATCGCTTTTTGCTCCTTTTGATGTATGCTTTTAACGCTTACTCAAATCGCGTATTTTCTATTTTCAGGGCAGGGGCAAAACAAAAGGTTACTATCTAAATCTGTCACTTTTCAGAGTCAGAGTAGGGTTAGTTCTTATTGTGCATGATACTTTATATCTAAGCGGTGAGCTCCAAAGGGATAACCATCCTCTCTCGTGATGTCAAATATTAACCCATTGCTCTGATAGCTAACATACATATGTTTGTTATCCGGCGAGAAAGCCAAACCCGAAGTTTCAGAATCCCAGTAGCCCCCGTCGATCACTTGGTAAAACTTCCCATCGATATCTCGTGCATGCACTGTTGAAAGAAGACGTGGCATCGGGTGAGCAAAACATCTACTTTGTCAAAACATGAATAAAGTAAGGCATCGTTTTTTTAATTTCTTACCTCCATTGTCACCGCCTGCTTCTTCGCAAAAGTACAGCATATCATTGTTTTTATCGCTGGCTAGAATACGCTGTATTTGATCTGGTTGGCCATAGAAAGCACCTTTCGAGAACAGGAATAGAGATGCAAGGAATGTGGTTGAGCGGAGATACAGCATATGATAGATGCCCGTACACCTTCGTTGTTCGGCTTGTGCGATAGATGCTTACCTTTTTCAGTGCTGCTTCTAGTGTATGTCCTCAAGTCGAGATCCAGGATATATAAACTCTTTGAGACTTTTGTTGTGAAATAGAGGATGCCGTCCCGAATATCTATACCTTCTGAATTGCGATAAAATTTGCTTGAGTTGCTATCGGCGAATCCTCTATTAGTAGACCATTCAAATGTGCCACTGAATGCAGATTCGCTATTCCCCGATGGTGCTAATACAAGCCATTCCAAAGTCCCCATAGTGGTCAGAACTTTGCTATATTCTTTAGTTCTTTCTGCTTCTTGAACCACACTTGGATTAGGTGTGAAACGAACCATCGCGCCATCAGAACTATCGTGGGTTACATAGAAGGTGGGCAACATTCGGTTTCTCGCATCGTATGCAAACGATTCGTAAGCGCCGCCACTGCCTCCAAGGACCGTCTGTCGCTGCGTGCTGGTAACAACGTACGGATCAACCTCGTGCACTGTCATGGAAGGAGTTAGGTGTACATTACGATGCTGGTTAATACTTTTGACATAGAAAAGGATATAAGGAAAAGGTGGATGTAGCCTGCTTACCTTGGCCACTTGAATGTTCTTCACAGCTCACCCAAGTTCCCCAGTACGTTTTCCCACCTCCGCAATTTTGAGATGTTTCTGTCATGATCATATTGTATTTAATGACATTACCGAAGGAGTTGAAGGTTATTGCGCCAACTCCGCCATAAGTTTTCTCTGCGTTGGAAACATATATCCAACTACGTGTGCAGTAAACAGACATAGAAAGAACAAAGTCAAAAAGGTTTGGTGGTTGGAATAAAATTGATACGTCCAATTATTCCAACTTACCCTCCCTTATTAGAACCTTCAACAATAGGGAACACGGCAGAGGCATCAGGATCGCCATGAAACTGTGTGCCTAAGAGGGATTCACCAGTTTTAGCTATTAGTCTCGCTTGCAAGCCGGTGCTCAATGTCAACCCAGAATATTGGTCATAAGAAAGCTGTCCAGGAATGTACGTGACATCTCCAGACGTCGGGGGCTCATAGCAATAGTTCCTATTTGGAAAGTCACCAGGGCTTCCGGTGACACAATTAGGAATAGGCTCAGATCCGCTTCGTTGAAAACATTGAAGTCCAGATTGGCAATCAGAGTGTGACGAGCAAGAACCTGCACATTTTGGACATCGGGATTGTGCAGAACACCCACCCGCTTGAATTGTCAGAGAGTCACTATAGTAATTCGTTGCTCCCTCTCGAATGCAAATGTCCTTGGCGTAAACATCTCGATCCCCGCCTTCTCCCGTACAGCCTGCGGCAGCTTCGAACTCTGATCGATGTCTGCAAATCAAACCTGGCTCGCAGTCTGAATCGCTGTCACAATCTCCCTCACATATTCCGCATAGATAATTTTCGGTTCCGCATTCACCGACATAGTTAACAACCCCTGACAATGTTTTAGGTAAGAAGCAAAAGTCACTTGTTACTTCCCTATCGTTGGTGGGAAATGTACATCCAGGCACAAATTCAGAACCTGATCTTTGAGCACAACGCAATGAACCGGCACAATCAACATCTCTGATTTAATGGGCACGAAATGGGTTTTAAGAGAGAGTGTCAGTACTTTCTGAATGTTACCGTGGAACTGCAACAAGAGAAGAAACATTCATACTTACTTATCACAATCCCCGGTGCACTCTGCACACTTGTTATCAGAGAAAAATTCTGTGCAGGGATTACCCCTGTAGTCAACTTCCTTGTTGGGGTTCGAAGAAGTAGGCAATGAGGTCGAACCACCTTTCGTTGGGCTTTCAGTGGGAGATTTCGTCGGGGCGGCAGGTACAATATCTTCTAAAGTCCATTGCTGTGTGGGAGCACTGATTGTCCTACCTGCAAGAACAATTATCGTGCTGCCACTTGTGATCGAAATAGCTTGGTTACCGTTTCTCTTCAAGAGCAACGTATCGTCTAAGGTATTGAACATAAATGTAACTTTCTTGGCTATTGTACCACAACTGCCGAGAGATAGCTTGCTTGTGCCTCCCCAAACGATGCATTTACTAGTGTCGCCCCTCGCTTGAATGTGACCACCATCAGATATCCTTTTTGAATATATTTAGAATCAGAAACACCTTTCTTTGTTAGTGAACATCAATATAAGAACAGATTTGATGTGAAGATTTTGAGCAAGACTCACCATTGCTGCTTTTCTTCATTTGCATTGCACGGCCTTGATTCCAGCATGGCATCGATATCGAGTGATGCGGTTTCGATGCACAAGTAGCTGCCTGACGACGGGACTTTGTTTCTGATGAGAAAAACCTCTGGGACGCTACTTGGATTCCAATTCTGCATGAATTTCATTGCGCTTCTTGATTGCAGACGAAGCGGCTTATTCGCGATGGCTCTATCATTATTCACACCAATAACTTGGAACCCATTCCGTTTCCATCCAATTGTGTTTTCGAATTTATCAAAAATCCACCTATTGTTCTTATTCGCATGTCCGCACTCTTTCAGTTTCACTCTCTTGTGTTTCGTACCATCCGCTTTGATAAATAGTTCTCGAGTCAGGCCTGTCAGAACACCACGACATGAAAATCGTAGGTAAGTAAGGCTTCTTCTACCGGTACAGATACTTGGTGAGGAACCGAATACTTACATTTGGTATTGTCAGCAACTAGACGCAAGCGACTCTCCAAATCAGTTTCCCACACTTGCTTCTCAGAATTTGGATTACAGGGTCGGATGTCTGTGCCGGACCCATTCAATATTCTTTTCACCTGAATACAGAGGTCGTCGCCTCCACCTGTCTGCTGTGCAGACTTGATAAGAAACGACGAAGGCGCAGCTAAAGCTCTCTTTCTCACTGCCTCATTTTGTCCATGCTGCTTTCCCACCACTTGCAGAGTTTCGGCTGTAGTTTGCCTAGATCTACGATTGTAATTGAAATAATGACATGAGATCGCCACTAAGGAGCTGAGCGCAAGTATCTTGAGATGTTTCATTCTATTTTATTGTAATAGTTGTATCAAGGGGCATTTTGAACAAAGTCCGACTGAAAAAAGAGAAAGAGAAGGGCATTACTTACGGAGAATAAGATGTTCTAAAATTAATGATGACCGTATAATTCTGTATAATTTCCCCAAAATTTGAATGAATTTCGGTTATTTACTGGATATTTTTGCGAGACGTGAAAATGATGTCAAGGTGACGTGATGGTTTCGATCATTTTGTGAGACGTTTCTTAAATTGGATCCGAATGCGTGGCACCTTCAATCAATCGTTCAAATTTCTTTTTTTCTCCGTCATTTTGCGGAGCTTCATTCTTCATTCTTCACACATTCAAGTCTACTGTATCCGATAACTCATGCTTTTTGAAGCCTTCTGGTACCAGACCAGCGGATGTTTTGAACTCCTTTTTATTATTGTTCTTTATGAATCCAGTCTTTCATTTCGTTGATTTTTCTTATTCAGGACTGCGCTTTCGTAATTCGTAATCAAAAGCATTTCTGTTGGAAGACATGGAACAGCTGACAGGGTGCTATCTAATTTACTCTAAAGTTGTATTTTATTTACTTGTCTTCATCCTCTTCTCCCTTGTCACTCTTTCGTAGGTGTGCTAGAAGCATTGCTCTTTGCGCTAAAGGAAGCTGATGTCTCACAGATAGTCGACGCACAAAATGACACGCTTTCTCGACTTTGCAACCAAATTCAACCATGGAGTGTGACAGAGCTCCTAACTGTGCGAATATCACAGCATGAACCTGAGCTGCCGCGTCTACTCTATCTATAGGCCTTAGGTCGTGCCACCTCATTTTATTCCCTTTGTTTGTTTCCGATTTCTTCACTCTTACTCGCATAATGACTCCACTGTTGGACAATGAATCCGTGACACATTGGAATAATGCCTGGACCCAGAAGTCTTCATCAAGCCAAATACGATGAGCACATAGTCGATCCTTGGGGTATATTCTTTTTGTTCTGTCCTCGCTCTTCACACCACCTTCTACTATGTAAAATGTTTGGGCGAGCATCATCACCATTTTAGCGCTTGCAACGTCGGCAGACTCTCTATCGCACCCGTCTAGAAGTGAATTGAGTACTTTGCACAAACCGTTCAATTGCTGCTCATTCTGAAGCTGTGTCACTTTTCCGCGGTGATTATTCATTGCGTAGCATGACGACGCTCTGTAACCTCTAGCCTTGACAGATTTTTCTCCAACAGCTCTGGTCAGAAGTTCAACGGACTTATCAAATCTTTCCTTCTCTTCAGCGTCATCAGTTTTCGCCCCAAAAAGAGTATTTACTGCATCTTCCAATTCCTCACGGTCAAAAACTTCTCCTTCTTCGTTTTCATTCCAGCCCGAAAAAGAAGACAATTCAGCCATCCCTGCCACACCAATGCCAACTCCAATCCCTTCACTGTGAGAATTCAAGACTGCAAGTGCAGAAGCGACCCCGCCGTCATCGTTGTCTCCTGATTTGGAAGTTCCATTTGGGATCTCAGTCTTTTCGTGCTCGATGAATGCATTTAAGTCAGGCCGTACATCCACAGAGTTTACTGCTTTCTCCAGTTCTTCAATGAGGCGGAGCCGCTCGTTGATTGAGGCCTTCTCCAGCTCGACGAGCGATCTCAGGCATTTCAATTGTGTATTGGCGGAACTAAGAAGGACCGTTTCTGCGGCAACTTTAGCTGAGCGTTTGGTTGTATCAGCACTGGAATAGACATTTAACAAAGAGCCTGCTGCATCTTGTATTTGTTCATCACATTCCAAAGCAGCTTTTCGGAGCTGATCTAGGCCAAATTCGGCCTCTAGCGCTGCTCTGCAATCGTCTATTTCTGCCACCATCTCAGCTGCTTGTTGAGGCTCAGGAACGTCACGATCAAAAGATTTGCTCGAACTCAGTGTCTGATCAATTGGCCCGTGGAATGCTGGTGTTGGGAGGCCCGACGGAGCAAAATCTTCGCCTTCTTCGCCAACTCTTGCCACTAATTCCCAGATTTCTTGGTTGGTGACTCCAGTCTCTAGCTTGACATTTGCGTTGGAAAATGAGGCATCTCGGTGTGTTTCCTCCTCCCGCCTACGAAGTTCCCGCTCTCTGTTTCGCTGTCTCACAAGCTCGGCAATTTTCCTCTGTACCTCATTCTCCATATTATCGACCTTTTGCCAAAGCTTTTTGCTGCGCTCCTTCTTTGATCGTAAATTCGATTCTGCTTCAGCCTGGCCTTCTTGCGAGCTCATCATTGCCCTGTCTCTGCGTTCAATTCTTTCCTTCGACTTTTGCACTCCGCGTTCGATTTCTGGAAGAACGCCGTGGACATGTTCATTATTTGTTTTTGTCGCCATTCGCCATCGATGTGCATCAGCCTCAGCAACTGATGAATGATATTTATCTAATGCAATCACAGCTTTACGAAGAGACGATCCCGGAAACAACAATGGTCCTGCACTACTTTTCTGCCCAGGCGTTAGTGACAATGAACCTCCACGGGGCATACCATCCATTGGATTTGGTCCATCGGACAGATCAATAGACAAGTGCTCTGCACCATCAATATGCATCATGTCTCGGAGTTTTTCACATGCTTGACTGGCACTGGCAGCTGCATTCTTCCTGCTCAAAATCAACTCCTCCACAAAGTGACCCGTCGCTCTGACGATACAACACTTGATGTCAGAATGTAAAGAAGTCGATGGAAAGAATCTTATGAGATATGCCATTTTTACGACACTTACTCAATTGTACCAACTGCTGTTTTTAATGCCAGAGAAGAAAGGACAGGGTTCAAACCTCTGACACTAAATCCGTTGAGATCTTTATCTCCACTAAGCGACATATCGTTGCCAATGAATACCGCATCATCGTATTCATCCAATTTTCCTTCATACATAATCTTTTCTGTTTTTATATTAACATCCACTGAACCCTTTTGCTCATCAGAAAACGAATCGACGTTTTCATCATCAGAACTTCCAGCATTCTCATGATAAGATCCTCCTTCAGACCTTCGCGAATCTAGCAACATCCCGTCAGGAGAAACCAGAACAGAGCAATCTTGGAATTCAGCGGATGCGGGTGATGCTGCAAGAGAGTCGCATGCTTCAATACAAGCATCAAAATTGCTTAGATCACTGTTGTCCGTATCTTTTGTCATGCGTGGTATACTGCGTAAGAACTTCAGTTGATCAGAAGCTCGACGGTTATTTCCTCTTCGTTTGAACATCTTTTATAATGCTTTCTGGATAGATAAGGTGGATTATGTAGTCCTGGAAGCTGGAAGCTGGAAGCTGGACCTAAATGTAGTAGTGACAGCAGGCAAAGGAGGCAATGTAGCAATGTAAAACATTTTTTGACATCTTCAATCTTCTTCATATTCCTTCCTTTTCTAATTTTCTAGTTCTCGTCTCCCCCTCAAAATCTTCTATAACTTACATATAACCGTTATTATATATTTCACAACTGCCAAAACCCTGAAGACCAACCGAACCAACAAAGATGATTGAATACCAGTAGATCCAGATTGCAGATCGGAGGGCAAGAGGTGACAGAGGAGTCGTAATGGAGTTAGAAAGGGTTAAGAAATGTACAGTTGTCGTGACGATATGTCCCGTCCTACTCGTAGAAGGAAATGTGTATTGAATGTGAATGGTACTAGCAAACAAATCAATATTGAAAGCAATTCACATTTTCTTGCATCCGTGCCTTCGAAAGTGATAGAAGTCCGATGTTTCTCAACTTCGAGCTGTGCTTTCGCTTCTGATGGAACTGTGCGTTCGCTGTGAAAGATCTTACAAACAATTGTCATTTCGTCATCATCTCCTACGTCATCTTGGGAAGTCCAATATCAGCAGTACCAACTAGTACGTGTAGTATAGAAATCCACAGTTAAAATAGCAATCATATCATTCACCTTCAATTTTAGAAGTGCCTTGCGACGGATGTAGGAGATCTCCCAAGAGCTTGTTCGATTGAGACCAGTACCAGTATCTCACAGAGCCACCGCTAGTTCTTGTCTCAGCAGACTTCAAAGTAGAAAGCATAGCCACAACTCTACCTTTGATGTAGTCATATAGCTCCTCTCTCTTTTTTATCATAGCATTTGCATGATCAGGCCGTTTCCAATCTTTGACATCTTGCGCAATCTTTAACATCATTTTGCAAGCTTTGACGATTCGTATCAGCACCAATGGTATTCATGGATCTGAAGCAAGCACTGCTCGTATTATAAACTGTGTATAGTAGATAAGCGGATTAAGATGGATACCATTTCTTACTACTATTTTCCTCAAGGTAGAAGGATGAAAGAAATATACTACTGCCAGTCGACCTTTCGTGTCATTGTAATATGTGTTCTAGGATTATTCTTGATATATAATGAAGATACTGCTACTCACATTAGTAGGTCATATGTGCACTTCAATGTAAATGTGTTTCACTAATAACTTATCATGCACATTTTCACATTCTCTGCATGATGAGGATCTACGCCTCACCAAGTGAAACTTGATGAACTCGTTCTCCTAATCTCTCAAAAAACTTTCAACCTCAAAGATATAGTAGTGTAGTTGTTATCTAATCCTTCGTCAATTATTCCATTCCTTAAAGATTCTTTCACAACACTTTTGACCAAATGATCAGCGTCTAAAATAGACACGTGTGGGTAATCATCCAACAAATCTATAATATTTTTCCTGTATCCAGTATTTTCCTCATCGGTCGT
>Ga0115005_10001684_pt1 | contig 17668 bp, 6 predicted proteins | sample ArcOceMetagenome_FD_87163 | JGI IMG/M metagenome (GOLD analysis project Ga0115005, IMG submission 87163) | Marine eukaryotic phytoplankton communities from Arctic Ocean - Arctic Ocean - Greenland ARC118M Metagenome | ecosystem: Environmental > Aquatic > Marine > Oceanic | place: Arctic Ocean... | reverse complement strand
TGACGACAGCAATCCCGCGTCCTATTGGGAACCAGGCATTGATGTCGGTGGTGAATTTGTGTTGGATGTTGGACAAGTAGGTCTTTCCGCTACCCATTTACGTCTGGCAACAACGACAACTGCCACCTCCTTTTCCATTGCGGTCTATTCTTCTTACCGAGAAAACGGTGTACGTACACCAAGGTCCAATTTGACAATCACCCCAACTCAAAGAATCTACGCATTAAGCGATGCCGGTATTGGTTATGACAGTAGTAGTCCAAACGAAGTGTCCACGTTGCCAGTATTTACTACACTTGATCCTGGACATCGGTATTATTGGATATATGTATCGGGTAAAACAGGTTCAGGTACTGTACGAATCAATAGCATTAGTTTAATGTCAAAAAGCAGTGCTAATCCCTCTTGGGGTATGATAGATGCCTTGGGTCGATCATTCTTAGGTAAAGTGATTGTTGTGGTGGCATCGTTGTCCTGTTTGATTGCCTTGCTGTGTTTGTAGTACACCGGTTCCATTGACATATTGTTGGGTATTGTGTTGCAACACTATTGTTGCAACACTATTGTTGTTCTTTTCACATTGATTCTGACGCAACTTTTTTTTTTTATGTTTCGTTCTTGTTTGTGTGAATGCATTCATAAAGGGAATGTTAAATGTTGCGATGTGCCGACTAAAAAAGCAACGAAAGTTTCCACATCAAATCATGGTGGTGGTGGAGAAGGTGTTGGTGGTTGGTCGTGTGCAGTAAACGATGATATTTTTTTGCGCGTAGATACCTATGTCAAAACAGCCTACCATACAACAACTGGGTGTAATGGGGTTGAATGTGCTACAAACAAAATGTAAGGGCCACCAATTTTTTGATGTATGATCGTTGTTCATGCATGTGTCTAATTTTATTCGCCTGTTCCTTTTAATTGTTCGTACATTTTTGACCAGATACACTGAAATGGAATGTGCCAATTACTGTGGTATTTTACACAGTAGTACGTCTGCTGCGACGGATGCTTCATTCTTTCATTTTAAAAGACATACCACCAACAATAGTGCACCCGTGTGTACATGCATGATAAATATTCCCACGGATGCTACAGATGCGTACGGGTCTGATGTTTTGTTTGTTGCAGGAAAATCATCGTCTTGTGTTCGAACACCATACATGAGTTGTGCCGAAGCCTATGAAAAGGGTGAAACAGAAAGTGGTACTTATTATATTAATGGTCGAACCACGTATTGTGATGTGGAGACACATGGTGGTGGTTGGGAACTTATTGGCCATGCTGCTGGTACGGGTAACTGGCCAACTTTCGATCTTAATTTTGATCCATCGATGTCCGGTTCTGGCACATACGAAGACAAATGGGACGTAGCAACTGCTAATTCGTATATGAGAAATTATTCGCATTTATTGCTCAATGGTAAACCAGACGTTGCTGTTGCTGTTGTTCTGCTGCTGCTGCTGTTTTATTGATGCTGCGGTTGCTGTTCTGTTGATGCTGCTGCTGCTGATGTAAAAAGATCATTCTTATCCAATTGTTGTTGTCTCTCTCTCTCTCCCTCTCCCTCTCCCCCAACCAAAGGTGTCAACAATGATGTTGAAATGATGTTTATGACCGGTGATCGTAGCTCTTGGATCGTATTGCGTCAAACAGATGTTACAAAAACACAAACGTCTACGTCCAAATTAAATGCACAAGTATTGGGTTCCTCCGACTACAGTGGTTCTCCCGAAGGAAGTTGGATTAACGTTTTAATGGATCCGGCAGTGGCTGCGGATCCAAAAGTTGGTGATACTTATTGGAGAGAAGATAATTCGACAGTAGGGTTAGAACTCAAAAACGCACACAAGGGTATTGGTGTATTTGTAAGAAACGGCAATCCAAGACGTTGTCGTATAACATCTGGTGGTGGCATACTTTCAAAGAATTTTGAAAAAAAATCAAGTGCTGGTACATTAGGAAGAAACGGTGGTGGCTCCACATGGCCAAAAGGTTTATTGAAACTTGACAGTGCTGCGTCAATGGCGACAACTTGTGCTACAACAAAAACTTCTACTTTGATCGGACAAGCCTGTCAAGAAGTATACAAAGAATCTACTTGGCAGGGTACGGTAGCAACTGTTGAACTTTGTGAAGCAGCCATAGCAATCGTGTGCCCAAACAAGAAGTTCTTTGTCTACGCTGACGGTATTGGTAACGATGGCAGTGGCAATGGTGATAAAAATTGTGGTTGTGCTAAGGACGATACTATTGCTACATCATGTGATGGACTCGACCCAACGAATTGGGCAGCGAATTGGGAAAAGGGCAAAGTAAGATGGTACTCGGTGTCAACAGTACCAACCAGTGTTGCAGTCACTTCAATTATTGATTCAAATGTCAATACATATTGGGCCATTTGTCCATTGGTCTCCTCTTCGAGTGTGGGCTCTGCCATACATTACAACCAAGCTGAAGTTGAAATCGATGTCAATGTTGCTTGGACAAATGGTAATGAAAGGAGTTTGGATTATGTGGATGAATCTTTGTTAGATTACAATGGTGCTGCATCACCTTGCATTCAAGGGATTGACATCGTTTGGTCGGCGAATCAAAGTGCAAGTTTATACAATATTTTAGGATCATCTGATAAAGTACACTATCATCCTTTGGTTTCCGACCAAAACAGAAATGCAAGTGCTGATAACATCAAACATGGATGTCAAACAAATACTGTTCACACAGACAATTCATTTGGTAGTGAGGCATGCATAGATCATCATGATTTTTCAATCTATCCATATCGTGCGAAATACATTCGTCTTCAATTGTTGGAGAGTGGTGCAAACAATGCATTACATAATTCGCAACAAGGTGTCAATCCATTGAGATATGAATTAAGAGAAATCCGTGTTTTTGGTGCAGTTTGCGAACATGACTTTCAAAGTGGTAGTACTACTTCAATAGTGACCGTTGACATTGGTGAAAGTGGTCAACTTACCAGTGCCTACCCAGTTGGCAGTGGTGGTGCAGAGGGTAGTGGACAAGTGCTTCCCATGAGCAGTGGTGGCAGTGCTGGTAAGAATTTTTCTTTTTTGCAATGCGTGTCTGTTTTTATAATGCAGGTCTATTATTGGTGTATGTTTTTATAATGCAGGTCTATTATTGGTGTATGCTAACAAGAATGTGTGTTGTTGTCATGTTTTTGTGTTTTTTGTGTTTTTATGTTAGGTAAAGATATTGTATCTCCTTTTATGTCTGGTGCATTGGCGGTCGACACTTCGAAATTGATTTCCGATGCAACCAATGCATTGGCAATATTGATTGATGGGGGTTCAGTCACAACCACAAATGAAAGAGTATTGTTTTCTCCCAATATGACTACATTAAACAGTGGTGGTGCTGTCGTGTATGGAAATAATATCGATGTTGTGTCTACAGATGGTATAGTAACGACAAGTGGTTCAATATTGGTCACCATTCAAGGTCTTCGTCAAGGTCATCATGCCATTGGCACACGACACCACGATCCTTCCAGTACAAGATCTTCCTCCTCTTTCAATGTATACACACCACTTCAAACCAAACCGTTGCTCCAAAGAATTAAATCTTCGTATGGGTCTGGTAATATAACACAAGAATTAGATGAAAACAGTGAACATGGTCATGCACGTGTTAGTATGCATGTAGCAAGTGATTCTGCCAGTAGTACTGATGCTGAAGACGTAGCTTTATCGTACATCACAAATGTTGATGCTGGTCCACAAGGTGCTTCGGATGTCATTGAGTTGAATGGATTGCATTGGTCCGATGACGATGGCAATGGGATGGCAAATGGTTGGGGTGTAGCTACTGAAGTCGATGGTACTGTTGAAGGAACAATATTGGATCTTGTTGGGCGTAAAAATGAAATGTACACCAATGAAAATGATAAATGGGATGATTACACAACTTTTACTGGGAAATACCAACAAGTTTTAGGACGTTATACAGGCAGTAGTACTACTTCCAATTTCATTGTCAATGTAACATGCAACAATGCTGTTGTTGCTGGTGAAGCATATTCATTGTCATTTTATTACATGACCAATGGTACTGAACTTCAATTGATGGCTGGAGATATGTCATTGCATGCAAATCCATCTTTATGGACTTCAACAGCATTGACTGCTGCTTCTTCCAATGGTGTGCATGGTTTTGGTTCTTTGAATGACGCACAAGACAGTGATCCATCTGCATTGGTATTGAATAAAATTGCGTATTACCATACTACATTTCGTGCTACCTCTTCGGGTTCAATAATATTACAAATGAAAGCTGCGCTTGCCACCTATCCAGTTGGCAGTGTGGTTGTACTTCGTTTGGATAATTTTCGTTTGACACCCGTTTACAGTGGTGTGGGTAGTCGTACAACGTGGCAATCTGCTTTTAATCGATGTCAAAACCGTGGCCTTCGATTGTGCAGTCGTAATGATTATTGTCCCAATGGACCCGGTACAAATCCACTCGGTGGTGCTTTTCTTACAAAACAATTGACTGGTTCAACAACTGGCATTGAACGATGGGCACCTTACATTTCTAACGTCAACAACGATCAATACACTTGGATTAAATTGGAAGCAGCTGTTTCGGACAATGCTGCATCTCTTGGCCAAGCCTGCAACGACCAACCACCACCCGGTCGATACACATGCCCTGAATATTTTGAACGTGGTAATTGTACGGCACCATGGATGAATCGACATTGTTGTCAATCTTGTTTCAGTTGTGCGGGTACATGTACCGAAAAGCAAGTTGGATGGACCAAAGTCTATTCAAACGGTGCGTCGTATGGTAGTTATGATGCTGGTAAAGATTTGACGGATCGTTTGTTTGCATTGAGTAATGAAATCTCTTCTGATTACTTGGGAAGAATTTTTGCTCGTGATTGTTTTGATTGTGCTTCGGAAGCACATCGCTTGATTTATTATAAACGATTGACACCGTTGCCTCGAGCCTTTTCCATTTATGATTACATGACATCTAATTTTATTGAAATAGACAATCAATTGAGTGTTGATTTTGACATCTATTCATCTTACGAGGATGCCGTCTCGGAAACAAACAAATGGGTATTTTGTGGTTTTGGTAACAGCAGCACCAGCATTGGTTTTCCTGGAACGTGTGGGCCCACTGCCGCTCCAGCCGCGGTGCAATGGAGCAGTTTTGGTGGTGGTGGTGTTTCGAATTATGCTTATTATGTACGTTCAGCACCCCGAGATGTGACATGTATTTCCAATTCTTCTGAAGTACATACAACTGGTAATTTTTTACAATCGGGTGATCGCGATATGGATGAAGGTACACCAAACATCAGTGTCTCCGTTGAAATTACAGGCGATTACATGTGTTGCGCTGATTCTCAAAGTTGCGATGCACCATTAGGAATGGAAAGTGGTGCAATATCGGATGCTCAATTGAGTGATACTGGTGCTTCTGCATTGTCTCAAAAAAGATTAAACATTGTGGTTGGTAGTGCAAATGGTTGGATATTTCCTGGACCAGCTGGATTATTACATCCATTTGGTACATCGTATTATCAAGTTGATTTAAAAAAAGCATATTCGGTTTCAAGTATTGGGAGTCAAGGAAGAGGTGATAAAAGCCAGTGGGTGACTTCGTATAAAGTTCAATACACCGCACAAAAAGATGGTACGAGTGGTTGGAAATACGTTTCAACAAGAAATGTGACTGGTGCCTGGAGTGATCATGTGTTCAATGGCAACAATGATCGAGACACGGTGGTCAAAAATGTTTTCAATAGTCCAGTTGTAGCACGCCATGTTCGTGTATATCCAATGGGCGCCAACTCCATTACAGCGATGCGTTTAGAATTTTACGGTGGCGATGTAGGTCGATGTGCACCCTCTTTGGTGTATGGTTCTAAAATGATGCTGAAAAATCTTGCTTTTCAAAAATTTCTTCAAGTGGGCAGTAATGGTCTGCCAAAATTCAATTCAGATGATGCTGGAACAAATGCACAGTTTTACTTGCGTCGTGCTGGTGGTGGCAGTAGCATCAGTAGTGAAGAATCCGTGGAAGCCGGTCAAGCAATCTCTTATGGTGATCATATTGTATTTCAGCACGTACTTACAGGTTTGTATTTGAGTTACAACATGGGTACCTCCAGCGATGCAAATATTGCATTGTCTTCCGGTGGTACAACGATTGCAGTGAGTGGTTCAATGGATGCAGCTTCTTACCCACCGGCATTAATGATAGACAATAATTATCAATTTGGCTGGCAATCACAAACTGGTCATTTATCTACGATTACACTTGATACTAAAACATTACATGTGATCTCACAAGTTAGTATCCATTGGAATTTAGTGAGAGCTGCAATTGGTTATACAATACTTCGTTCAACGGATGGTACTAATTGGGTGACTGCCCAACAAAAAAATAACATTGCATGCTCAAACTTACGAGTCGATGACATATTAGGTTGGGCTGAACCGACACGATACATCCAATTTCAATTGAATGATGCTTGCAATGCCGGATCGGAGGATGAAGATGAACCGTTTTTTGAAATTTTACAACTGACCGTGACAGGCCGTGTCAAAGATACCTATGGCAGTGCATTGCACGGTGATCGCTCCAGTACAAACGTGACCTATCAAATTTTAGACGGTAAGAAACAATTATCCAGTTGATTTTTGGGTTTTGAATTTTTTATATTTTCAATTGTTTGAAACATGTGACTAATTTTTTGGTCCTCCCTTTTCTTTTTCTTCGTTACAGGTCTGACTCAAGCAACTGCTAATTCCAGTGCTGATGTCTGTGCGCCTTACATTGCTGCTGGTACACCTGTTCGCGTAGCTTCTCATAATAATGCCCCAACATCCAATGTTTTACTTCGTAGAATGGGTACGAGTACATCGTTAGGTTGTTATCTGGGTGTTGATGATACAGGAAATTTTGATTCCGAATTGCTTGGTAATGGTCATTCACAAAAAACAAATCGCTTTGAAATACATTCTGTTGATAGCGCTTCAAAACGTTTGATCTTAAACAGTATTCAAATTTCAACAAACAATACAGTACCCCCACAAGTGCGATGGTTGAGTACAAATCCAGTAACTTCGGTTGAATTCGATCGTGTCACTATTAATTGGGAATCCATCTCTTCCCTGGGCGGTCCCAAAATTTTAGGGTGAGAAATTTTACAAGAATAAAAAAAATGTTTGTGGTTGTGGTTTCTTGTGTGGTTTATTGATTTTTTTTTCTCTATTTTCTATCAGATACAATTTAAGTACAGTTAGCATAGTTCATCAAATTACTTCCATTGATTTACGTACGGCAAGTGACCGTGGAGCATTAGATCAATTTAGTATTAGTGTGCATGATAGTGGTATTACAACAACTTGTTTGGCTTGGGATGCAACAGCAGATCAAGTCAAAACTGCTCTTATTGATTCAAATGCCACTGGTTTTTATGAAACACAAGCCATTCATGTCACACGTTTTACATCTGACTCAGAAGATTATTCATACAAATGGTCCGTACATTTTATTGTTGGTTTATTTCTGTGGAGTTCTTTTACTGACAATTTTTTTTTGGTTTTTGCAGGTTAATAACATTTGTCCATGATTCTCCGGTCAATTTAACTGCGACATATGGTGAATCACCTTGTACTGCAGAGGCATCGACTGGTGTTCAAGCCGATGTATGGATGGTGGTAGAGGAAATAAGACCACGATCCATCACCAATCTAGCCGAAATGGAGTCTATTGCACCAAGTGCAACAACACAATTGGTTACAGGTTTATCCGGCTTCTCGACATATGCATTTACAATATCGGCATTTAATGTATTGGGATACAGTGTATCAAGTCTGAAATTGGTGACAACGACTGCCATTATACAAGCTCCCAATGTAATTGGTGTTGCACCAAGTTTAAATACCCCTTCTGCTGTTCAATTGACAGAAGAATGGGGCGATCATCCTAGAAATGGTGGTTATACAATCACTGGATATTATATATCGTGCCAACATAATACATCCGTAGATATTTCTCACGTTGAAGAAGTTGTAGCCTTTCACCAAGAACTTAGCATTGCTATAAGTGATGATTCCAGTGCTACCGGCAACGAACGAGCTAAGATTGCTACAATTGATGGTGAAGCGGGTTCTGATGGCGACATTGATCATGCTAACTTAACTTCATTGGTAGCAACGGATGGTAAAAAAAAAGATCTTGTATCCTTTTTTATTGATTGAATTGGAAACTAATAATTTTTTTCCCCCCACACCTCTCTTGCAACAGGGTCAAACCAATTGCATACAGATGTGGTGTTATCTTTTGAAGTCAAAACAACGGATGTAGTTTACACACCGTTCAGTTTTCAACACACGTCTAAGACTGTCACAGATACTGGGTTATTTATGGACTTGATTGCACCCGGTGTCGGATGGAAACAAAACACATGGCAAAGGTATCAAACTAGAATACCCTCATCGGCGTACGCCAACGTTGCCAACATTGATTGGAGCGATTTGGGTAAAATTATCATACGAAGAAGTGGAGTGGTGACTGGAACAGCTGAAGAAACTCCAGGAGGTGCTGTTTTGTCTTTCCGTAATTGGAAATATACCGCAGGTATTCAAAACATTGAAACTTTTGATTTATCCACGGCTCCAGCACTTGGTACAGTAGTTGGGTTAGAGGGTGAAACAACGTATGTCATGAAAGTGGCCGCGTACAATGTCGCTGGTGTAGCAGCATGGAGTCCTCTTAGTGCCGACACAGCGACAACAGTGCCACAAGTACCATCCAAAGCAGAAAACGCCCCCCTCATAACATTTGGTAAAACTACAAACGATGCTGATTCGTTTTTAATTAGTTGGGAACTGCCTTATTTTGGTGGCACTCCTATTACAGGTTACAAATTACTCATGCTCTCTCGTCTTGCACAAGTTCAACTTATCACACTCAATACAACAGTCAGTTCTCTGGTTGCTGGAACAAGCGGTGGTGAATTTAAAATTACTATTGGTAGTACATCAACACCTTGTCTTGCATGGGATGCAAGTGCAGCAACCGTTCAAAATGCATTGCTAACAAATGTTTTTCAAGTCTTAACCAATGATCATCATCAACCTTCAATCGAAAAGGTATCGAAAAGTCAATTGGAAATGATAAACGATGAAAAATACCTCGATTATTCTTTTTCAAGATGGAGAATTGTATTTGGAGCAGATGCTAATGTTGTACCATTGTTGGTAGCGTCAAATTCTGGATGTGCTGCGTTCAATGATGCCACCGCTGTTGCACCTGCTGTAGATATTATTGTTACTGAATTTCAAACTGGGAATCAATCGGCTTCGTCAATAATAACAGAAGATACTGGTTCGGTGGAGCGAAGTTTAACAATGACAAATATGTTGGGTGATTCCGTTTACTCGGTACAATTTCATGCGATTAATGCTAAAGGTCCCGGTGAATATAGTGACTTCTCCTTAAATTACACAACACCAAAAGCAACTACTCCAATAGCTGTCAATACTGTGAACTCAACGTTGTTGTCAAATGTGAGTGCTTCAATTGCCTGGAATGATTTTCGTGCAATGGGAAGTCCAGTGACAAATTATGCCGTGAGTAGTAAATATGTTACGAATGAAATCCAACGACTTCATGTACGTGTAAATGTCACCGATAACAATCACATTGAAGGTAATTTCAGTCTAAGATGGAAAGACAAACTGACGGCATGTATACCAGTTGATGTGAGTGCATCCGATTTACACTCTGTATTGATCTCAGATTTTCAATGGAGCAACATTGGTCTTGAAGTAACAAGAACAAATCATTCCTATTCAACTCACAACGATGCATCTTATGATTTAACATTTACCAATTGGGTTGGTGGTGATGTTCCAAATGTAGACAGTGGTGCCTCGTCCACCTATGCAAGAGTAAGACAATGGGGAAGTACAAATGAAGTGCATGATGTGGCTTTTGAACAAAACGATGTTGAAAAGCCTTTGTCCTGTGGACAAATACTTGAAGTCTATTCTACAAAAGGCAATTCAACATTTTCCAGTCTGGGGTATGTTGCTGTTAAAAGTAATGGTCAAGTTGTATCATGGGGTTCGTCGCAGGGTGGTGCAATGGCAACACTTGCTTCTTCTTTGAACAATGGAGCAAAACAAATTGCATCTACAACAACAGCATTTGCTGTACTTAAATACGATGGCAGTGTTGTTTCTTTTGGTAACCCACTGGGCGACGATGGAGCAGATAGTTCAGGACTTGCTGCTGATCGTCTTGTACGTAAATTATATTCCAATTATCATGCATTTGTTGCAATTGGTATCGATGGTACACCGACCTGTTGGGGTAGAATATCAAGCGGTGGTGATTGTGGTTCAGTCAATGCGACGCATGTTGCTGTCATTGTTGCTTCATCCACTGCCTTTTGTTCTTTGTCTGTGTTAGGCACCGTACATTGTTGGGGAGATCCATTGACGGGTGGCAATCAAGCGGAAGTAGCGACCCTCTTTTCAGACAACGCACGAGTAGCCTCCCTTCATGCAAATCGTCACGCTTTTGTTGCTGTCATGGCAGATACGCATACAATTCGTTGTTGGGGCAATTCTTTGTATGGTGGGAAATGTGCCCCTTCTGACAATATGGATCCCACTTTTCTTCTTGCCACGACACCCGTGCAACAAGTCGTTGGTACAGCTACTGCATTTGCTGCAGTTTCGAAAGAGAATGGACGGGTTTATACTTGGGGTGATAGTGCAAATGGTGGCGATGTCGGCGTGGGTGGTACTGGGCACGACAACATGACTAGTATTCTTAAATTAGTAAGCAATGCGTATTCGTTTGCTGCTCTTGACACTGCTGGCAATGTATTAACATGGGGAAATGCTGACTATGATGTCGTTTCAACGACTTCCGCTTCTGGAACAACTGTCACGGACGCATTGACCTCAAGTAGTATTGTTGATATTGTTGGTAGCAATGCAATGGATTTCGACGGTAAAACATTGTGTGCATTAAAAAAAAATCCAAGTGGTAGTTTCAAAGCATATTGTTGGGGTGAAGTAGTTTCTGGTGGCAATACTATTGTGGATGATATTCGTGGTGTGGTATTGAATACTGGTGCACTGGCCGCATGGAAAACCAACGGTACCGTGCATGCATTTGGTAATAATGCGTATGGTGCATCGATTCCTGTTGATGTGACTGGAGAGGCGTTTCATCATTCGATTGGTCATGTTGTTGCATCGTACAATGGATTTGTTGCGATGTACAACAGTTCTACTGTTTTATCAACCATTAGTAGTGAAACTACAAACAGTTCAATATCAGATTTACAATGTACAGGGTGTGTACCTCCGTCTTCGGGCATTTGTAAAGATGTCTATGGTGTTTGTACCAATCGTTGCACTAATGCTGGGGCGGAGAAAGGAAGCAGCAACATTTTGACAATGTGTCGAAACAGTAACAGTCGTCGTGACAACAATGCCATGAGTCAAATGACAGTCGAGGAAATAAGAAGAGGCAGTGACGGTCCACTTTTAAATGGCAATTTTGAATCGGATCAATACAATGGCTATCGTGGTGATACATATGCAGCACCTGAATATTGGCGGGGTGGCTCTAATGGTCAGCGTGGTGGTCCAATGGTTGTTACTAGTGGGGCACCCAACGACGGTGTACATCCATCTACTATTTTAAACACTACGGCTCAGGGTTTACAACAGTATGTCATGCTGGTCTATCCAGGTTCTTGGATAGAACAAGATTTGTTACGTTTACCAAATGTTGGTAGTGCGGTTGGTATTAGTTTTGATGTGGCTAGAATTGGTACATGTGGAAACAGTACGACGGGTACTGCTTTACATCGTTTGGATGTTGCAGTCAGTTCAGGCGAGGCCGAAGTACAATCAATTGTCAATTCTCGAGATGAATACAAACATTTAAATTTGGCGTCCGTCTTGGATTTATCTACGGCTTCCGATACGTTTATGAGATACACAACCAAATTTTATGTACCTGCTTTATTAGGAGATCGTGCAGTAACGCTTCGTTTTACTAATGTTGGAACACCCTCACCTTTGAGTGAAGAATGTACGCTTGCCATTGATGACATTCGTCTTGACGAGTACATGTACATCAATAAGGTATCTGCCTCCACATTGTCGTATGATGCTACAAATATATTACACAGTAATAGTAAATATCAATTTGCAGTGCAAGGTGAAAACATTGTTGGTTGGGGTGTTCATTCCGATCCTACAGCTACGATAGCAACAGGATGGGCCAATTTACCCTCGGCACCACAAAGTGTAGCCATTACTGTCATACATCCAGGTCAAGTATCGTTGTCATGGACAAATGATGATGCGGATGACAATGGTAGTCCTATTTTTGGTTGGAGAGTGGAAACAAAACTCAGCAGCGCTGGTGACACCGATTACTTTCCTGTCATTGAATCTACGTACAATGTGTTGCAATCGGCTGATATTATAGTTGGTGGATTATTATCGTTGGAGACATATGATTTTCGTGTAGCAGCATGGAACCAACAAGGTCTTGGTGCGTACAGCACTGCCGTAACAAACATTAAAATTGATAATACGGCAACAATACCACCAGCATCTTTGGTGCGACCCACGGTACAAGTGACTGGATCTGATACGGCTGTGTTAAGTTGGTCAAAACCATTTGATACGATTGGGGAAACTGCAACCGCTGCCCATGGTGTATTCAATGGTAATTATTTAAGTGGTTCAGAATTAACTGGGTATCAAATTGAAATGAAAAGACATGATGTTGAAGTACAAACATTAAACATTAATACAGTGGCAGGATTTGCGGCGGCAGGTGGTCAAATAACTGTTGGTAGCTATGCACTGTCATTAACGTACGGCAACACTCTGGAAACCACATTAAAAACCAACTGTCTCGATTGGAATGCACCTGCTTGGGAAATTGAAACCGTACTGGCTAAAACAATGACAACGCATGAATGGACCACTTGTGCTGATCAAAATGCAATTTGCGATACAGCAGCAAGCTCTGTTTCTATTTCTTCCAATGTCACATGGGGTAAAGTCTCTGTTCGCTATGTTTGTGTTGCTGTTGAAAGTTCGACGGGTCATTTATTGTTTGGTAACTCTATTGAATCAGATGATCATACATCAGTTGGCAATACATTTGCATGTGATGCAGCTAAATTTGGTGGTTCTGATCCTTGCCCTGGCCAAACAAAAGTGTGTCAAATATTACCAATATCAATTCACGTATCACGTACAACTTCGATTGATAGCTGGATTTCGTTAGCAAGTATGTCTTATGATTTCATATTTGTCGATGTCAAAGGAGGAAATATACCTACCATGTCAATTTCAATGACCGGTGGCAACAATGTTGCATGCACTACTTTTGTCCCATCCACTACGACTGTAACAATGACAGCTAATCGTAATGGGACTACTGACGTTAAAAATACGGAAAGATCTGATACAACTTTTGCGGCTGAGTATTGGCATATTTTAGTAGCAAATACAAACAACGCAAATGTTTTGTCACAACAAATTACAAATTTACTTGGTTACACAACATATGAATTTAGAGTTCGTGCGATCAATGGTGTAGGCGTTGGAGAGGCCAGTGAACCTTCTTTTGTGGCATCCACTCAGATTCCTCAAGCACCAGCACTAGTAGATATGAATTCTGTTGCAGTCAATAACGTTGCAAGTGATCAAATGAATTTGACATGGACTGTTCCACGACATTATGGTGATCTCATTACGAAGTATGAATTACGTACACAACGTTACAGAAATGAAATGCAAAGTGTTTTCATCAGTTCATTGAATTTGAATTTAGGTATTGTTTCTGGAGGTTACGTTTTACGTCATACATATTCAAATGGTACACGACAAAATTCCACGTGCATTGATTGGAACGCAACTGCTGCTTCAATTACAACTATTTTGAAAGCTTCTTTGGCAATTGTTACTCATGATGCATCAATTTCTTTCACTACAACTAACAGCACAACACAAAATTATAACATTGATTTTTCAAATGATAATGCACCAGTTGGTTTACTCGAACCTTTTGAGAATGCGGGATGTACTGTTTTTTCATCGGACGTGGTATTACGTGCAACACCTTTGCAAACAAATGTTCCAATGACTGCATTGGCAAATTACGATTTAAACATATCTCCTCTTGAACAGACTTATTTCATTTTGTTGAATTTATTAGAACAAACATCGTATCGTGTTGCTATTACAACGTACAATTCACCTGGTACCAGAGGTGAAAGTAGCACTTCTGGGTGGAAAACTACTGCGGCTGCTACACTTCCAGGTACCATGGTAAGCACACCGCAAGTAGATGCCTTGTCTGCCACGACTGCAAATGTTTCTTTCATAACCCCAAACATGGGAGGCATTCCAATTTTAGGGTATACCTGTGTCACTGTTTCTGGTACTTTAGGTCCAACTGTAACCCCACTCAATGTAAGTGCTTTGATTGAATTACCAGCAAATCAATGTCAAGTCACTCATATTGCAAGGCCATTGGGCAATGAACTTAAAGTGCGCCCAACAGCGCGTGTATACATGACCGGTTTAGAAAAAGGTACATCGTATCGGTTTGGTGTACGAGCTTACAATGATGTTGGGTTTGCCAATGAAGTAGGCACAATGAGTGTTGCATTGTCCAGTGTTGTCACATCTACCACTATTCCTTCGATACCACCGGGTCTTCCATTTACAAGTAAAAATAGTGCTACTTACTTGACTGTCAATTTTCAAACACCTATCGATGATGGTGGTACCGCAATTCTAGGGTATAGAATTTACATTAATGTTGATGGATTAACAAGTGATCATGTTGAGTACATGAGCAACACAAGTGATTCTTTTGGTGCTTCCACAAGCGTTCTTGTGCTTGGCCTCAATGCAAGTTCTTCCTACACTTTTCAGATTGCGGCTATCAATGGTGTTGGTGTTGGCCCAAAAAGTTTGTCTTCTGATACGAAAACAACTGTCTTGCAATATTCAATGGCATTGTATGGAACGGACAATTCAACATGTGGTCCGAGTACAACCCAACAAATGTTGTTAGAAAACATAACTGCAACAGAAATATTGCAACATCGAAATCGTAGTGATGTGTTGATCGCATCGTTTGCTGAAGAAATACCACGAGTGCCCATTCAATTGACAAATGCTATAGGAAGTGTTGAAAGTAACGATGCCGAACGTTTAATTGATGGCGATAATATAACAAGTTGGTCGTGGGTACCAGCACCATCAAACGTCGATGGTCAGAACGTGACGATGGCCTACGTGGATTTTGATGCTGGTTCTATCGTCCGCATTGAAACAATAGCAGTGTGGTACGGTGTTCGTGATAAAAATTCAACAACAACTTTTAAATTTCAATCAAAAGAAGTACCGAGTGGTAGTTGGACTGACGTTCCTGCAAGTACAAAGACAATGTCTTCCGTTGTACCAGTTGGTGCAACAGAAGTAGATCCTACTGCATCCAATAAATTAGACGTTGTTTTGTCTGCGGTTACAAAAGGTAGATATTGGCGATTGCAAGTCATTAGTATTACTGGTTTGGCCAATTATACTGGTTTTGCTGGTGTGTCGTTGATTCCAGTACCCAATTGCAAAGGTATTACACGAATCAGTGGACTCTATGAATACGAAGCACCACTAATTCTTGATAAAGTTCAAACTTTGATCAACAATGGGTCCTACAGTACTGATTTAATGGCTGGTGGGATGACATCCACTTACAGCGATACAAACGTCGGTTATCTTTCGTCGGTCATAGAAAGACCATTGCAAACAACACCTGTGGCCAATCCCGAACAGCCAACCCAACCTTACTATACTCATATTTCTGAAACCTACTTAGTTCTGGGTTGGATTGTTCCAGAAAGTGGTGGTACTACGATTGTAGGGCACAGCATTTTGTCGAGGATGGTACAGCAACCAGAAGTTCAACGCGTTCAAACCGTTGGTGCTTCTGATGGTACATTTAAATTAACTTATGCTACCTCGGAAACATCGTGCATGCCATATGACGTGGATGCACCCACTATGTTAACCACATTGCAGACTGAAATAAGTGCTTTAAATGCCTCCTACAATACTAATTTTACAATTGATAAAACAACAGAAAGCACAACTACAACATGGCAACTTGAATATGGTACTGATATGATGAACGCCACATTGATTACGGCGACAGCATGTTCCGGAATGACCGGAGCCGCAGCACCAACTTCGTTCACAGTTCACGATGGAAAAACATTGCCATTTACTGTTCTTACAAGCAATACAAATGTTCAAGCAACTTCAGGAGGTTTGGGCAGTTACAACGCAACGGGTTTGACGAAAGGTATTGTGTATCAATTTAAAGTTGCTACAATAGCTTTTACTCAGGGACCCTATAGTGTACCCACAGAACCACAGGAGACCGTCAAAACAATACCAAGCAGTCCAACTGCACTCGTGGTTTCAGATAGTTACACGACATTCATTGTCTTAAATTGGACAACACCGGGTGATCCAGGTGGCCGACCTGTATCTGGTTATGTTGTAGAAATGGCTACAACAGTGAGTGGTACAACCTCTGCTTTTTCGAATTTTGTGGCAGATACAGGCAATACAAAAACCGAGTTGCTGTGCAGTGGTTTAATAGCCAGCACAACATATGTGTTTAGAGTTGCTGCCATTAATATAATGGGCATTGGCTCGTATTCATCGTCTATCTCGATTCAAACAGATGTACCAAGCGCACCAAAACCACCTGTGAACATTCAGATTGATTCGTATTATCTGGGCAGCAGTGACAATAAATACAATTATACTGTGAATGTAACTTGGGATACACCATTGTATACTGGTGGTGATTCAATTACTGGGTACAAAGTTGAAGTCCGTCCCGTTGTTCCTGAACAACAAATTATATTGGCCAGAAGTACAACATCTCTGGATGATCCATTGGGACCCGTTGGAGGCAACGGTATTGGTGGTGGTGGTCAATTTAAAATCAGTTACGATGGTCAACAAGCAAATGGATGTTTGGATTGGAATGCAAGTGCATCAGATGTTCAAACAGCATTAGAAAGTTTAAGTAGTTTGATGAGTTTGACAAATGTGAATGTTCAAACAATGCATCGTACCAACGATGGTGTGCATACTATGTGGACCGTCACGTTTCTTGATGTGTTTTACAATCTACCTTTGTTAGAGGTATCGGAAGGGATCAATACAGGTCCATCTTGTGCCAGTGGTGTGGATGGTACGTCAGCAACAAACACTCCATGTAAATTTCCATTTGTTTATCAAGATGTAACATACACAGACACATGCCGCAATTCTGGTGCAGGTGGTTCGTACAATGGTCAAGGTTGGTGCCCCACAAGTTCAACGTACCCAACTGCTGGATACCAGTGGGGAAGTTGTATATCTTGCACACTTGACAATTGTCGAGCATTTGGAAATGAATATACGTACACCGATTTATTTGATTCATCCAATAATATAGCTGGTGGGAGTGTACCAAATATAGTCGTGTACGAAGGTTTGACTGGTTTGGGTAGCACTGCCACTGTATGGGCAGTCGAACAACTTGCCGCCACTTCTTCTTC
>Ga0115005_10001681_pt1 | contig 17688 bp, 23 predicted proteins | sample ArcOceMetagenome_FD_87163 | JGI IMG/M metagenome (GOLD analysis project Ga0115005, IMG submission 87163) | Marine eukaryotic phytoplankton communities from Arctic Ocean - Arctic Ocean - Greenland ARC118M Metagenome | ecosystem: Environmental > Aquatic > Marine > Oceanic | place: Arctic Ocean... | reverse complement strand
TATTTTAGCAATGTAAAATAGCTAACGAATAATACAGAATTTCAAATTAGTCAAATCGTACATAAAACGTATCCGTTTAAGTTGCGGCTGAAGTTTTCGTGAGATGCGGCTGTGGTGAGGATCTTGCCCACTGTGCCGTATTGATAGGTACGAGGTCAGGGTCACTTGTATGCGAAGAGCAGCAGCTAACAATTTTTAGTTGTTCTTTGCAGTACTTTTATGCTGATGAGTGCATTTTAAAAGTATATTGCAAATTGAGATTCCACGAAGGACAATCAAGGCAATCGCACTCTCTACATGTGAACGATCAAATTTTGAAGTATGATAAACGTATTTAAAACACACATAATTTAAGTTGAAGAAAGCACTACACACGTATGTATGTGCATTAATAAATGGATGCAGCTTGTACTGCTGTATCATTCAAAACAATAGCTATTTATTTTTAATCATTTTCCAATGCAAAAATCGCTAAATAGTACATCGAGTACGTCCTCGACATCAACTGCACCAGTTATTCTTCCAAGCTCAGAAGCGGCCAATCGAAGTTCTTCTGCAGCCATATCAAGAGCCATATAACCTTCGCCACTGCGTATCGTAAACCTATGCAGAGCATCTGCTGCCGATTCTACGTGATGACGGTGCCTTGCTCTTGTAATGACAGCACCCTCATCATCTGTGGGCCCGTTTCCATCTGCATCATCGGATTTATCTAAGCTAACCCTATCCAGAACTCTATGTGTAAGAGCACCAATGAAAGCATCAACTCCAGAGTTTGTCTCGCAGCTTATTTGATACTGTTCTTTTATTGATACTGATGATAGAGAGCTGTCGTCGCTACTCAAATCAACTGCAGCATCGAGTAGATCAATCTTGTTCCTGACTAATAGTACGTTCCTTTTTTTCGCGTCCATATCAATGTCCTCCAAGATATCATTGATGGCAATCATTTCATTTTCCTCATCTGTTGAATCTACCATACAAACTAGCACATGTGCATCAGCTGCTGCTTTTTTGGCTCGCTTGATCCCCTCAACCTCAATTATATCATCGGTGGTACCATCTTCCCTCACACCGGCAGTGTCACTAACAACGCACCGCACTCCTCCAAGGTCTAGTGTTACCTCGACGATATCCCTCGTGGTGCCTGCAATAGGGCTAACAATGGCAGCTTCTCTATCTGCTAACAAATTTAAAAGGCTTGATTTTCCAGCATTCGGAACCCCAACAATAGCAACTTTGACTCCATCCCTTAAAATCTCTCCACGTTGAGCATCGGCCAGATGCTTTTTCATCTTCTCTTGCAGGTTATTCATTTTAGGTCGAATAGCCCCCCATACACCCATCTGTCCACTATCCATATCTTCCTCAACTCCCAAATCGTCATCATCTAAATCGTCATCATCACCAAAGTCAATTACAGCTTCCGCATGTGCCAAACCTTTGATCAACTCTTCCCTCCAGCCCTCGTACAGATCACTAAGACGGCCATCTAATTGTCTCAAAGCTTGCAGCCTTTGATAACTAGTATCGGCAACAATAAGATCCGCTAGAGCTTCCACCTCCACTAAGCCCAATTTCCCACTGCCATATGCTCGCTGTGTAAACTCGCCCCGATCAGCAGGCCGGATGTTCATATTGTACGGGGGGGAACTAAGTCTTTCAAGCGCGGAAAGCACTCCTTGCACAACAGCACGACTTCCATGGGAATGAATCTCAATTATATCTTCACCTGTGAAACTCTTGGGACCGTCAAAGAGTAATACGAGCGATGAATCCAGTGGATCACGTTTGGTTCCAATCGCAATTTCTCTTCCTTGTTTACTACTGATGGGATCGTGGAGCATTCGAAGAGCTGCATATCTCGACTGAGGTAGTTTTATATGATCATAGGATTCCTGCTGTGTTTTGGATAAGAGGGTTTGAAGTGCCAGATGTGATTGGGGGCCAGTTATACGGACCACGGCAACAGCTGTAGCTGCGGCTCCTCCTCCACTTGAAAGGGCATAAATTGTTTCTTCTGCATCTGTTGCAGAAGACTTGATTTTTGAATTTATGTTCCGTGTACTCAAACAGCGATTGTTCTTTGCAGTGATCTCTTGAGGACGTCCGAATTGAACAGTGTTGCGAAATGATGCTTTTTGCATAAACGCAGATGTAACCCTCGGTCTAGTTGATATTGACAAAAAAGAGAAGAGAGTCATTGCCAACATTCTACTTATCCTGCCGAAAATCATTTCGAACCAGATTTGTATGGTACTATTGTTTGCAGATGATGTTCAAACACGAGAGAGCGAGTCAAAGTGTGAGAGCAGTTTGTGCGTGCCATCATCATCACCAGCCAAATAAAAAATGAGGCATTTATGAAGCACAAAATACCTTTGATCACAACGCGGTTATTTCTACGGCGGTTAGTGCGTCACAAGTCCCTCCAACCACCCGAAGCCGACCAAAAACAAAAAGACACTTCCACTTCTAGCAGACATCACATCACTACACCATTGATAAGCAACAGAAGCACAAGTCAGGCTCCATATATCGATAATATTTACTCTTGAATAGTACACACCATGGCTCCTTCAATAATCTCGCTTGCAACTCTTTTACTGAGCACTTCTACTGCTGCATTTTCGCCGTCTACATTGAGTGGAAGAAATACCAGTCCTCTTTTTATGGCCGGTGAAAGTGTTGGAAAAGCTTCTTCTCAGGAGTCTACTAAAGATAGGCAAATGGCCAAACAGATTCTCAACGAAGTAGACGACGGAAAACGTGATCTGCCAGACTGGTTTTACGAGGAATACCAAGAAGAAGGCTACGATGAAGCGGAAGAAGATGACGATCCCAGCGCGATCGACCCAGAATCACTCGGAAAATGGGACGAGAATGATTTGACTGGAAGATTAGAATACGAATTTGATCCAGATAAGGGTGACGCTGATCCAAATATCCTGAATCCTAAGTTTGAGCACGTTACAGATGTCCCAGTTGATGAAGAGGGTGTCGAATACATGTATGATCCCATCTTTGGAAGATCTAATCCTATCGACTCCCGTACCATCATCAATCCTCAAGACTCTTTTGTGATTGATGATGAAACGAGAGATGACGCCATTGTTACCCCAACTTTCCATGAAGGAGATTTAGAAATTGATTCCAATGCGGATTTCAAGGCATTCCGTAAATCCCTCAAAATCGTTGATACTTACGTGGACCCCTACCTTAATATGGAGGTACCGAGGCATAAGGCAAAGTGGTATGGTTATCCCGAGAAAATGAATTATCCTGACAAGCCAGATATTGAAAATCGCTTCACAAAACCAGAGGACAAGACTGATTTCACCAAACTGTCTGTGTACCAGGCGAGGAAGAAGGCTGTTGAATTGGCTAGATCAAAGAATAACGAATGGTTGCCCAAGGGAAAGAGTGTTGAGTTCCATAACGCTAGGACTGAAATTTTCAAAGAAAAGGGGATTTTGACAGGATCGTTTCAAAAGGGAGAAATTGACGAGAAGATCAAGGGTAAGATCCAATCCGTCCTTGATATTTTGGGAAGTAGCGCGGAGTTATTAGAAATCAACGACACAACTTTCAGATTCCATTATCACGCTTTGATCAAGAATAAGAGGGGGATGGCTGCATGGACAGAGACATTGATAAGGGACTGTGGTGTCGAATGTACCGGAGTCGTCTTTGAGACTGGTTGGAGGAAGAGAGATCCATACTATGATGGAGGTGACAAATGGTTCGGACCTTATTAAAACAATGCCTACTATAATATGTCTTGCATACTCCGGTATCGATGTACCCAACGAAAAAAATTGCTGAATTATTGAAAAAAAAACATTTATTTCTGTCTTGCAAGCCCTTTTCTTAATGCTGCAATGTTTTTAACTACGTGTAGTGCGTGTACTGTATATTTTGCAAAACATATGAATATTGTATTTCCTTAATCTTGACCTTCCCATTTCTAGCGAGAGTTCCCATGCAGAACTCAGTCATGAAATCGCATCAGTTGGCATTCCCTATTTACTCAACATCACTCGGAGCACCGAGCCCAATAACACCTTCGTCACCATCTTCTCCGCTAGCTGCCTTCCACTCTTCTTCTAAATCACTATTTTTGACAATATCCTCTTCTGATCTGACAGGAATAGCAATCTCATTCCGTCTCACCATTGGGATGGTATAAGGAGGATTATATTGAAAGATGACATGAGGGATTACAGTGCCGTGCGGAGTATCAACCTCTACACCATCTATTGCCAGCGCAGACAATAAACCATCCTTCTGCCTCGAAACTTCCCCCTCTGTGACAAACCCGGTAAACTTAGCAACAGCCAAACGAGCGGGTGGCACCTCTACAACTTTGACAAGGCCCTGTTCATTGAAAGTCCCCTCTGGACTCAAAGGCTGAGGGAAATCAGAAATCGTATCGTCCTTTAAGAAAAATCTCATCTCACCCACGCTAGTAGTAGACACTGGAGTGGTCATATCCATAATCCTCCCTTCATCATTGGCACCGAATAAGTATGCTGCGAGAGCATTGAATGCCGCTCCTCCCTTGGTGATTTCATCCATAGAATAAGGTTCACTAACTTTGGACATGCTCGTACTCGCTACATTGTACGCCTCATAATCTCTAACTTCATAGCCCTCACTTTCGGATACGACGGTATATTTGGGTCCTACGAGTCCCTCTGGAGTTTCCAAAAATACATTCTTGGCTTCAGTCGCTAGATCAGCAGTCTGTTTGGAGATGCGTTCGGGGATGCGGCTGGGATCGGCTAAATCTGCTTGGAGCGTCTCGAATTGCTTCCTTGCTTGGTTTGATACGGCATCTAGGATTCTTGATCCAATCTTGGGAACGAGTTTTGGCAGCTCTTCGGGAACAAGGTTGGCAGGTGGTTTGTTGGAGGATGCTGCTGCGGCAATGGTGGGGATGATGTCGGTTGTTAGTTGGCGTGCGACGGCTCTTGTTCCATCCTGGAATTTTTTCCCGGTAGGTGTTAAAAGACCATCAATCTATGTAAATTTCAATGATTTTATACAAAGATCAGGGGTTAGCATTGAAATACGATACACGAGAGAATATTTATGATAACGGACGTATGTTTCCTCGTTGTCACAAATGACAGAATCAATAAATCAAATGCATCACATGCACATACCTTCCTATCTTTTAGAGCACTCTGCACATCATTCCTGATTACATCATTAGAATTCACCAAGTCGCTCAAAAGAATTTGTCTCTTGGCAGCAGGAGTACCAGGATCCAAAAGCATTTCCAAACTTTCCTGCCATGATGGAGTTGCTCCTGAAAAAGCATCATCATCACTGAATAGATCATCTTCATCGACGGATTCTGCAAATGCTGAAAAATCATCATCGTCTTGTTTGCCATTGGTGTCGGTTGTCGATGCGAGGATGGTATCACTGCTGCTACTTCTCAGGATGAGATCACTGTGGAATGTTGCTCGTCTAGTCTTCGTCTGGATGGTATGTGTATGCTGCGGAGTGAAGGCGAATGCCGACGTAGTACTCGAGCAAAGCTCAATGGCTAAAAATGTACTAAATGCCAACAGCTTCATCTCTACCAAATATTAATATTTTTTGTACTTTGTAAATGTATTGATCGTTGTTTGAGGTTTGATTGGAGGTTGTGAGAAGCGAAAAAGAAAATCTTTTTGACTGGAATTTCATCAAAGAAGCGTTCGTCAAATCTTTTTTTTTGACTGGATTCTTCTGCCAGACAGATTTCAGATTCTTCTGTTCTTTGTGAATGGGGGCTGAAGTTTAGATTTACCCCCATGATTGGAGCGCGGGGCATTCTGATGGATCTTCTTTGGTCGAATTATTTTGGTTGGAACAACATCATTTCAGAAGAACAAAGGGATAATGCATTGCCCAAAACAATCGGATTGAAAATGAATCTAAGCCTATCCAACATCTTCACCAAGCTGAATACAGCAGTCATCACTGGAGCAAGTTCTGGCATCGGAAAAGCAGCAGCGATCAAATGCGCTCAAGCTGGAATGCACGTGTGGCTGCTAGACATTGACGCCCAAGATCTCGCCAAAGCGCTCCCACTCGTCCAATCCCATGCAGAGAGCGGCGGACATCAACATATCCAGGAACTCGTAGTGGATGTATCTCAGGAGGAGCAAATGAAGGATGCGGCCGATAAGGTATTTCAGCACGAGAGCACTAGGAGTGTTCACTTTCTTATGAATAACGCTGCGATCCAGTTGGGAGGTGGGCCCTTGGACGAACCTATGGATACCTTTCGCAAGGTGCTGGATGTGAATACTCTTGGACCAATTATTGGTTGCCAGGCGTTCGTGCCGAGAATGCAGGAGAAGGGTTCTGATGGTCTTGTCGTGAACACTGGTTCGAAGCAGGGGATCACTGCTCCTCCCGGAAATCTGACTTACAATGTTTCGAAGGCAGCCTTGAAGACTTGGACTGAGGGATTGGAGCATGAACTTATGAAACGCCGGACGAATAATGGTGGGAAATTGTTTGCTGCGCTTTTGATTCCTGGTTGGGTGAATACTTCTATTGCATTAAAGGAGCAGAGAATGAGAGCTGAAAATGAAGGAAAGTTAGATGAATTTGAAGAAGACAAGGTTTTCTTTCATGAGGGCAAACCAGCAGAGGGGGCATGGATGCCTATGCAGGTGATTGATTTTATGATGAAGGAACTTGAAAAGGGAGGGTTTTACGTAGTGTGTCCTGATAATGATGTGGATAGGGAGACGGATAAGTTAAGAATGACATGGGCCATGCAGGATGTTACCAAGAACCGTGCTCCACTCTCTAGATGGCATCCGGAGTGGAAAGATGCATTCGCCGAGTATTTGAAGAATAATAAAAAAGAAGAATAATAAAAAAGAATCGTAGACGATTCGGCACACATTGAAAATAACGATTAGCATCTAGTCGAAATATTATCATCTTGATCGGGATGAAGTACACGTAGTCAATCCTCTTGTGAAACAAATATCATGCACGCGAGACCACTTCAATCGAGGTTAGCCATGGATTTTGATAATTACTACGTAAGGATACGAATTCTCACGTAAGTAAAGCATACATAAATTATTTCGTACGTGTACGTGTAGCTTGTAGTTTTAGAAACACTTGCAGGATATATGAATTATAATGCATACCGTCAAATCATATTCCTTTAGTTCAACGAACTCGAGTGACTTGGAATTCCAAAAACACATATTCTCCAGGAACGTCCTTTCTCACGGTTTGCACACGTCTCATCTGCTGTCTGGGCCCAAACCCAGCTGGCAGTGGACCAGGACACCCATCATCCAAACCTTTTGAATATGCCAAACTGGGAGGAATCAGAATTCTTCTTGTCCCTCCCTGCTTCATGCCGAGCACTCCTTCGTCTAACCCATCAATTGCAGTCTTATCACCGACAGTAAAGATGAAAGGAACTCCATTCTGCACTTCTGAAGAATCAACAAAATATCCGTTGGACTTTCTCAACACCCACTGCATATTCACACGGGAACCTTCGGCGATGACATCCCCAGTTCCTCCTTCTCTAAGGTCGGCATACACAACACCAGAGGGGAGTTTCTTGTATGCTGATTCGGGAACTGCGGCGTTGGCATCCATGTCTGCAAGTGCGGATGTTCCTTGACGATACTCCTCTGACAAGGCCTTCTTGGGAATTTTGCCAGGAACTGGGGTCCCCTCAACCAACGCATTAGCATCATCAGCTGCAATGAAAGATGCGGCTGCTATAAGTCCGGAAGTTACGAGTGTATTGAGTACTTGACGACGGCCATTATTGTGTTCGGCATTGAGTTGCGATGAGCATTTATTGCCACAGAGGCGGCGATTGTCATTGAGGGTAAATGCTGCAGATGATCCGATGAAAATGGAACCGACAAAAATTGAATTGAGGACCTTCATCTTCGTTAAATCTTTAGTTTTCTTATGGAGGTATACAAGCTGCAGTCTATTAATGGAACTGCCTTGTAGTTTCAAAGTTGGTAGAAGCAAGGGAGTGAAGAATAATGTTGCCAAGTGTGTGTGTCGAGTGTGTGTTGACATCATTATTGTGGCAAACTCGTCAGTGACAAAAGAAGAAAGAAGCCAGAAAAGAGGGCAAAAGAGTGAATGCGGGAAGAGAAGAGAAGCCTAAACTTGCCTCAATTGCTTCAAGATACGCAATGAGTGAATTCAACTTGGACTTGGTGAATATCTTTTCTCTGTCTCCAATAAGGTTCATCACCTTTCTAACCTAACAAGGCTTGTACCGTAATAAGCCGAAACTACAAACGCTTTCCTATTGCAATCAAAATGTTGTTTAAAAAAATCATTTGTTTTCAATTGTGCCTCTCTCAAGTCGCTTCATTCTCATCGAGGGTCCAACGCAATGTCTCTACGAAACTTATGATGAATGACGAAAAGACTGAGGCCACTAGCAGTAGAAAAGAATTCCTCAAATCAACTCTGCTTTCGACGGCATTCATAGCAGCTGGGTCATCTTCCCCAGCAAATGCCGTCGAACGAGCTATTGGAGCATCAGAGAAGAGGTGCCGTGAGGAAGGTAATTGTCTTGAGAAATTCGATATTGATGGTGCCGTGGGATGGAATTGGGGAGGCAGAGATCGTTGTGATGCGAGTGATCCTCGGTGTGGATTGGATGGACAGTTGATGGAGAGTGCTCCAACAGGAGAAGATGTCCCAAAACCCGTGGATGCTAGTGGGAATGAATTGAAAATAACAAACATTGCTCAAATCGAAATTGCCATTGGAAAGAAAGAGAAGGGAACGCTCACAGTGGGTCTTTATGGAGATGCAAGTCCCGCTTCAGTGGCTCAATTCTTGGAATTCTTGTCGGATGGAATTGTTACAACTAGCAAATTGATGTTGGAAAATGGATACGGAGTTTCCACTGCTCCAATTTTATTTCCTATTGGTGGCAATTTGAACGTCATCTACCCAAAGAGTAGATTGGATTTCGGAATCGTAAGTCAGGGAAATGCATACGCAAGGGGAAGGAATTTGAATCGGATTCCAGAAGATTTTGTACCGCAACCAAGACCGAACGCGGATGTAATCAGCAAAGAAGCGTCAGTTAGAACACATTCAACTGCTGGTTTGTTATCCATTCCTAAGAACGGTTTAGGATATGGAGGGTCCGGGTATGAAAGTGACGACGAAGCATTTGCAAGCTCTTTTCAAATCACTGCTGATAATGTGTCATCCATGGATCGAGAATCTCGCAAGGTCATTGGGCAGCTAATGGATGAATCCTCGATGGCATTTTTGGCTAGACTTGCTTCAACCCCAACAAGGAAAGGTTTGAAAGGGATCATCCCCGGGCAGAATGCTGGACCTCCTTTGGTGAAGACAAGTGTCACCAACGCTATAGTTCAATAACAAATAATTGAATATATATACCATAAGCTTCCCCATCGTCTTGAAAAATTTGTGTGCGATTCGATTCCGGTGTCAATGCTATTCCAAAAGTCTTGTTTCGCGTTATCGGTGGGAGTTTTTGGGCCCTGCCCGAAGTGAGAAGAGTGGATCCATCGCTCGGAAGGATCAAAAGCCTTTTGAAGCCTAAAAGAAATGATTACAATCCTACACTGTACGTACATCATCATAAAATACAACCCGACAATGTCATCAGCATACACAGGGTACTGTAGGGTGACTGCAGTGTGACTGCTCTGGTCACCCAATTGATGTAAAGTCCTCGCTATATTTGTGTCCTATATTTTTTTCATTTCAAATAACATCTACAGTACGTGTACTCGTACCCCTCTTCCCAAAACGAAGCAAAAACACTTAACGGGTTTACTCAAAAGCTGCCTTCTTTTCGTCAAGCTTTTGAATCGTACCCGTTTCCAAAAACTCACACATGTACTCTGAACTCTTCTTCCCAATCCCCGCAACCTTGGTCTTCTTCCCTCCTCCCAACCCCTTGGCATTATCACTGGTAATCTCAAATTCTAAATTTTTGACAGCCTGCGCCACTTTTCTATAGGTATTAGCCGCGTTTGTATTCTGTTCCTTGGTGTAAGCGGATGCAAGCTCATTGATTATGTTGTAGATGGCTCCGTTGGCTTCCACAGTACAGAGGGAGGCAGTGGCTTTTGCTTTCGCTTTACTGGCTTTCTCATTGGCTTCCTTGAGGCCATACTTCTTGATGATGAGGTCCATAATTTCTTCCATGGTTTTATCCTTGTTTTGGAGGAGGATGGGTCCTACCGTCATTTTGATTTTGGACGATGCGCTTTCGGAGATGGCAACGGGGGAATTGTCAGCTGTGAGGAGTCCGGCGAGAGTAGCAGTTGTTTCTTTGATGAATGCCTTGTCCTTTGATGCGTCAGGATCCCATTCAATTTGTTGGATGGATTTTAAGAAGTCAGCGGGGATGTTACCTGAGGATGCGGATTGTTGTCCTTCGGTGGTCATGGCTTCTTCTTCCTCCTCTGTTGGTTTCTCATTGAACCACTTGAGTCTGTTGAAAATATGTAATTACAATCATTTGTGAAAATGGAATCCAATGAAACAATACATTTCAACACGCCCCGAATTAATTCCCTCGAATTAATAACTCACCTGTCAACCTTGTCCAAATCCATTTCCATAAAACACTTTTCATACCCTCCGCTCTCCTCATTGAAAAAACCCGTACACACAACCTTGGTCCCATCATCATTCACCTTCAGCTTCCCCTGGATGCAAGAGGGACACTTTGGAAGCCTACCCCTGCTATCCCCATCAATGACACGAATGAGTAGGAAATCCTTCTTTCCGGTAGTGGGCGCCTTGTTCCATCTCAAGATATCCTGCAGATTGGCGATTTTGAGGGAGGCAAATTTGTTGTAGGATTGCGCTAGCTTCTGATCCATTTCCGACATTTTAATTTTTTTGGGGGCGGGCTCGTCGTCACCATCACCGTCCTCATCTTGCGCTTGGAGGAGCGCCGCGTTATTTTTGATGGCGGCCAATGCCCCACTGCCGCTAGCATCGTCACGGTCTCTCTTTTTGTTTGTTTTCTGATCCGCCTGACTCCCCATTCGAGCCACCACATCCTTCTTCCCCTCTTCACTATCCATAATATTATCATCCGTCTGATCCTCCACCATCTCCTCTAGGAACTGCTCATTCGTGTACTCGGATTTATACTTGCGGGGGACGACGAAGCATTCGAGGTGGTTCCAGCTGCTGAAGGTGTGGTCTTTGGAGTCTTGGGAGTGGGTTCCGATGCGGAGGGCTCCTTTGACGACTTTCTCTTTGCACTTTTTGCAGTTGGCGCGAGATGATTTTGCCGCTTCAATTGTGTACGTTGTTGGCATGGTGTAGAGTGGAATTCGATTACTGTATGGATGGATTTGATGTGATGATTGTATTGTGGTGAAGTGTGATTGTGGTTGTCTTTTTTGCCACATGTTGCCGAACCAACCAAGATTTTGAGACCTCCATCAGATTCGCATTGAAAGTGGCGCGCAATAGGGGGTTAGAATATTCACCCCAATGTTCCAAGATTTCTCAACGCGCGCCCCAAAACTGATTTTGGGTTTTTTTTTCGTTTTGGAGTACATACTGTAGTGCGCCGGCACGTCAAGCGATAGCAAGGCACTGCATGCATTGGGCATTGGACAATTGGACTTGAGACTGCATGACTGCGTTGGGATCCAAAAACAACAACACGAACTTGTTCCAGTCGTCAAATAGAGTGTAGCGGACGCAATCACTTTTGTAACAACCCTTATATATTCGAATATACCAGTTAATAGATCCCAACTGACATTATGCCTCAAGAAAACGAAACACCATCCTGGCTCAGCGGCGCGGCGGCGGTACCTGTTGCGGCTCCTGTCACAACTTTACAAACCCCTGTCGCGTCTGCTCCTGCGGCTAACGCCGCATCATCCCTTCCCACTCCCGACGTAGCTACCTTAGGAAATTCTCCTGTTGATGAAGTTGCTTCTTTTGCAGGTGAGTTATTTTCATCACAATGAATGCCTTATTGTGGGTACATTAGTCATGTGTCGGACGATATACTTCATCATCTCACGACTCACTCACACCTTTACCTCCCCAAACCAAACAGCACTCGAACAACAACAACTCCGAGGAGTAGTACTCTACACAAGATTGATAAACCTCGCAGCTTCAATCGCCGTCATTGTCATCTCCGTCTTATATTTCATCGGCAGCTTGAAAGATCCCAAGATCATGCTCCTAGCAGCTTACTCCACCTGCGGCGGCTGTCTCATCTGCTGCCTCGAGACCCAGCTCAAGTTCATCCGCACCTCCATTGCAATGAATTTTGGATTTTTGTTCCATGCTTTGTTCAGGTTCTTGTTTTATATGTTGATCGCGAGTGTTTGTTTTGCATTCCGCGGTATCATGGGATATATTGTGGGAGGGTGCCTTGTGTGGGTTGCGTTTTGGAATACTTATGTGTTGATCAAGTATCCCGCTTATAGGGGTTTGAGGGATAAGCTTGCCGAAGAGGAGGACAAGAGGATTGAAGGGAAGATGAGGGAGCAGATTAGGACGGAGGCTACGAAGCAAATGTTTTCAAGGTAGACGGTGTGAGGCGGTGGAGTGGAGAGCGGAGAAAGGTGGATGGCTCAGTGTTTGTGGTTGGAATACTTATTAATCTTCTTCCATGTAATTTTTGGAGATATGTCGAATGTAGGAATGTAAGACTATCTGTTACAAAGTTTGAATATTTATACAAGTCAGAAAAGTGCCACAAGTTATATAGTGCTTTGGACGTATTATTTTTACGCTGGCGATTTCACATTTTAATGAACGAATTAGTCTGTGAGCATAAAACTGTTCTAACTATTTATACGATCGCGCTATGGTACTATGTGAATATTGTTCCTATCATACTAGCTACGTGTACGTGGAGAGAATTTACTTAATGCCATTTCGCTTGGCATTCTTGATACCCTTGTTTGGACGAGAGACCATTTGAGAATTCTTCCCTCCTCCAAAGTTTTTCTTTTTGTCGGTAGCCTTGAGGGCCTCAATGTCAATGACTGGGGCAGAACCAATTCTTTTTACTCCTTGCACGGCACGTTCTTCAAGCTTTTTCTTCAAGTACTTACTCTTGTCCGTGTAGAACTTGTAGTCTCCCTGATATTTGACAAGTTTCTTATCCTCAACAGCTACAATTGTGGTTGCAACTCTACTAATGAAGTAACGATCGTGCGAGACGACAACTACCGATCCGTCAAAATTTTGAAGAGCCTCTTCAAGCATTTCCTTCGCGGGGATATCAAGACTATAAATGAAGAAGAGGAGAAAGGAGATTAGCATTTGGATTGAACGATCAAATAAATTCAATTGAAAATGCACATAGTCACGCACTGGTTCGTAGGCTCGTCGAGGATTAGAAGATTTGCAGGCTCCAGCATCATGCAACATAAAGAAAGTCTAGCTTTCTCTCCTCCGCTGAGATATTCCGCCTTTTTCTCCACAGCATCTCCCTTGAAGAGGAATTGTCCTAAAAGAGCGCGAAGCTCATTGTATGATTGTCCATTACTGCTTCCCTGTACAGTCTCAATTACAGTCTTGCTCAGATCCAAAGCATCAGCCTGGTTTTGCTCAAAATACTTCAGGACGATATTTTGACCAACAATTTCGGCACTACCTGAATCAGGATCTTCCTTTCCAGTAAGCAAGCGCAACAAAGTGCTCTTTCCAGAACCATTGGACCCAAGTACAGCAATACGATCATTTTTCTCGATGAAAAGCTCAGCCTCGTCAAATAGCCTGTTTGTTCCTTCTCCGTATGAATGTGTAAGTCCTTTGATATCAGCTACCTCTGGACTGAGACGAGGTGCATCAGGGAAACGGAATCTAAATGGCTTTCCAAAAAATGGAGGTTGTTTCACATAATCCTCGCTTTTAATCAATTTTTCCAGCTGTGCTGATCGCTGCTTTGTTGCCTGTGGCTGCTTAATTTTGAATTTGTTGATCCATGATCTCTCCTCCTTGATTTTCTTTTCCTGCGCATTGTACGATGCATGCCAAGCATCCATGCGACCTTTCATCAAGAGAGTTCGCAATGTTTTGTAAAGCATTAGTGACAAAGATTTTACATGTTGATATACATCTCACAAAATCCACTTACTTTTCTTCAATTCTAGGAATCTCGAGTAATTACCGTCGTACTCTGTGCACATGCCTCCTTCTGCATCTACAATCTTGTTGCAGACTCTATCCAAAAATTCACGGTCGTGACTAACAATGACCATTGGAACATTTTGCTGTCTGAGGAATTCTTCAAGCCACTCAACCTACGGTCAATCAAACGACTAGTTAGCGATCGATGCAATTCAAACAGCTGTAAGAAGCACATTTTAAACGTAAACGTAAACTCACACTCTCTAGATCGAGATGATTCGTAGGCTCATCTAAAAGTAAGATATTTGGGTCTTTCAGCAACACCTTTCCAAGACCAATTCTCATCTTCCACCCCCCTGAGAACATGGCAACAAGATAGTCCTCTTCATCGTCTTGGAATCCCATCAAATTTAAGACCTTCTTCGCGCGGCTCTGAAGAGCGTACACATCCTTAACCTCAGCCTTCGCTTGCAATTTTGACATATCATCGAGGATTTTTTGCATTTCATCTGGATCATCGCCAGTCATTTTCTCAAGTATCGCCTCGTTTTCACGCAAGTCTTGTAAAATTTTGTTCTCCTCAGTGAATACACTCATAAATTCTTCTATCAATGTCCTATCAGGTACCAACTCATCCACGAATTCCTGGCGAAGCATTGACACTCTCAAATCTTTCGAACTCTTGACAACATCTCCAGTGGTCGGCTCCATTTCACCATACATGATGCGTAATTGGGTAGTCTTACCTGCACCGTTATGACCAACCAATCCAATACGATCACCTGTTTGAACTCCCCAGGTAACATCCTTCAAAACCTCCTGATCTCTGAATGTGATGCCAATGTTTTCAAGTCTTAGGGAGGAGAAATTAGGCTGTGAAGACTCCATAACACGAATACGGGGAGGAGGACGTTCCTTACGGATACGTTCTTCGAGTGTTATCTTCTTTTTCTTCGGTGGCTCAGCCTTTTGTACAAAAAAAGAATATGAAGCGAGACATCAGCGTTGCTTCATCGAAAAAAACAAGCTCATGCAACACATTGAATACTTACAGGAGTTTCAGTTTCAGTTCCAGATTCTCCATTAGCGCCAACCATATCAGGCACAACCTCTTCGCCACTTTCAGCTCTGGCAGCTTTCTTGGCCTCCTTCGCAGCCTTTTTAGCAGCGTCCTTATCCTCCTTCTTCTTCAACGCCTTTAATTCTTTCTTACTTAATTTTTTCTTTGGTATACCGAATGAATCCGCATCGTCATCATTAGATTCCGCAGCCATCTGCGCCTCCATGCGCTCCATCTGTTCCAAAGCTTTAAGGGCAGCGGCCTTCTTTTTATCAACGTTTCCAGGAGGACCTTGTTCTGACTTCTTCGCCTCTTTTTGTTTCTGTTTCTCCATCTTTGCCTTTTCTTTTGCACTCATTGGTTCATCGTCGAAATCTAAACCACCCAAAGCCTCCAAGGCAGCTGCTTTAGGATCAACCTTGGGCGCAGCCGCCTGTTTCTTTGAAGCTTTCTTGGCAGCTTTCGCCGCCTTGAGTTGATCTTTCTTACTCATTGGTTCATCGTCGTCAAATGCATCAAAATCGACGGTTGCCTTTTGTTTCTTTTTGGCATGAAGCTCGGTGAAAATATCTTCGGCGTTCACCTGTCTTGACAGGAATGTACTGCGAGAGAATTGGCTGGTAAATCCCTCCGTAGACGATGCAAGCAAAGCTATCCCAAGTGCCGTATAAACATAGTTACATAACACAAGTCTCATGATTGTTGTGTTCTTCTTGCAATTCTTCTTCTTCGTTGCTCGCGAATTGATTTAAAGAGGCAGTATGTGCTAATAGTCTACTGTAGAGTAGAATGAGAGTTGTTCTTTCTTTTGACGTTGTTTTTTGTTGGCTGTTATGTCGCGTACCGCGTACGCTACGCGCGGAATCTTTTTCTGACGTTTTTGGGGAAGACAAAAAACAACTTGAACTGCACAACTTCAAACTGCACTCATCCATCAACTCATCAACCCAAGAAAACAACCCAACCCATCCTCCCACCACCATCACGAGTATCACAATCCCGTCGGTCCAATTCAGTTTCAACCATGATGTTCAGATCAACACTCTTCGCAACACTCTTCGCAACTGCTTCTGCTTTTGCACCTTCCCTCCACACCCAAACTCTCCAGAGAAGCAGTGCTCTCAATGTAGCAATTAATACCGCTGACATTAAGAATGGTATGACTGTTGAAATCGATGGAGAACCATTCAAGGTAATGAAATTCAGTATCATGAAGCAAGCTCGTGGAGCTGCCAAGACCACTATCAAATTCAAGAATTTAATGAAAGGAACGACCATCGAGAACACATATCGTTCTGGAGAGAAGTTCGAGACGGCTATGATCGAGAAAACCCCTGCTCAGTACACATATTCTGATGAGAATGGAAATTACTTCTTCATGGACTCTGTGAGTTTTGAGGAGGTCATGGTTGAGGCTAAATTGGTAGAGGATACAGCCAAGTGGATTGTTGAGGGTATGGAATGTAATCTTATTTTTTTCAAGGGGAATGTTATTGAGGTTATGGTACCTGGAACCTATGTTTACGAGGTGGTTGAGACTGAGCCTAGTTTGAAGGGAAGCACTGTCAATGCTCTTACCAAGCCTGCTGTTTTGCCCGCAGGAGCTGTTGTAACTATTCCAGGATTCATTGAACAGGGATCTATGATCAAGGTTGATACCCAGAAGGGAGAATACCTTGAGCGTGCATAAATACTTTAAGTGTTCTATTACTATCACTTGCTCATCTATTTCAATCAACTCTGAGCCAGTATGTTAAATCATTTCATCTATCCTGTGCTTCTACTAGCAAACGCTTTGATTGGAAGATAACGATTATTGTGAATAGAGCCATGATCGTCATCGCCATCCGTGGTGCTTGTTCAAAATGATCAAGGAAACTTCAGTAGGATTCTGGAGGGTCCTTTCCATCAAGCACATCATTTCATGGTCGTTTTGCCCCTGGTGAACTCGAGCAGGGGATTGAGCAGGAGGCCGCAAAGTTGCTTGAACAGGGGTGGACTGGCAAGAAGCCCACGAGGAACCGGCTTGATGCTGCTGATATCCTGCTTGAGAAGGTGACGCAGGATCATACTGAAATCCAGTCGGCGGCGGCTGCTGCTGCTGATGATGATGCACTTGAGCAGAGAACGGCTGATGTGCTTGGGCTGGAGACGGACGAGGAGGCAACTGTGAGGACGAGAATTGCGTCCCGAAGTTTGGATTGGTTGATGCGGCCTGAGTACCACCAGGAGAAGGAGGTACAGCGTTGATGTTGAAGTGGCTCATGACAAGAACGGAGGGAATTAGGAATCAGTAGCGAGAGTTGTTAGACCAGAAGAATTTATGTGAGTTCAAAGTGGAAAGTGTTGACGGAAAGAAAGTGGAAAAGGGAAAAGGATTTGAGAATTGAGAAGAATGACTTTGAACCCCAACAAGACTGACTGACTGACTCATCTCACTCGACTCCAACAAAGTCGCAAGGCAGGAACACAATAATATTGGATAATTATCCAATTAC
>Ga0115005_10001679_pt1 | contig 17694 bp, 7 predicted proteins | sample ArcOceMetagenome_FD_87163 | JGI IMG/M metagenome (GOLD analysis project Ga0115005, IMG submission 87163) | Marine eukaryotic phytoplankton communities from Arctic Ocean - Arctic Ocean - Greenland ARC118M Metagenome | ecosystem: Environmental > Aquatic > Marine > Oceanic | place: Arctic Ocean... | reverse complement strand
TGAAATAGTTATGTTTTGAGAAATCGCTTGAGGCATGACATCATCATTGGAAATAATTTCAACAGAAGTTGTCGTGGAACAGAAGTTTCCATCAGTAACTGTTGCCGTATAAGTTCCAGCACTTAAGTCAGTTGCTGTTGCGGTTATGGCACCAGTTGACCATTGGTAAGTTAAGGTTCCAATACCACCTTGCGCATCTACTGTGGCAGATCCATCGGTTGCATTTGCACAAATAACATCTACGACATCAATCACCGAAGTCATAATTGGAGTAGGTTCTGTAATCGTTATTTCTTGAGTACTTGGACAGTTGTTTTCGTCTGTAATAATTACGGTAAATGTTCCTGCTCCAAGGTTGGCAACAGCACTTGTCGTGGCACCGTTGCTCCATTCGTAAGTTGGCGTTCCTGCTCCCTGAGTCAAGGAAGCGGTTGCTTGTCCATCATCTGCACCATTACAACTTACATTGATAGAAGAAACATCAGAGGCAATTGTACAAATAAATTCTTCAATGGTAACAGTCTCTTCCTTTGTACATCCATTGGCATCGGTAATCATCACCGTATAAGCTCCTGGTGCTAGATTTGAAATCGTTGCATCAGTTGAACCATTACTCCAAGCATAAGTGTATCCCATTGCTCCTCCAGAAGGATTGGCAGTTGCTGAGCCATTATTTCCTTGGAAAGAAGATTCGTTGGAAGCAGCAGTATTGCTAGAAAGTTCTTGTGGTTGGTCGATCTCAATACTATAAGTTGCGGTACAATTATCTTCATCAGAAACAATTACATCGTAAGTTCCTGCGGTAAGATCTTCAATGGAAGCTTGACTTCCACCATTAGACCACTCGTAAGTATAAGTTCCATTTCCTCCAGAAACTTCAATCGCAGCAGCTCCATTATTATTTCCAAAACAATTTACATTGGTGGAGTTTTCTAATGCGATAGCCAATTCTGGCGTTTCAGTAACGACTACTTCGGAAGTAGAAATACATCCATTATCATTATTCAAAACGGTTAACTGATAAGTTCCTTCAGCATTTACATCTGGATTAAGTGTCGTTCCTCCATTGGTGATCGAACCATTAATAGTTGTCCATTCATAAGAGTATTCACTTCCGTTGGAAGAAGCACTTCCATCCAAAATCAAAGAAGTTGTATTACAATTTAAGGTACCTCCAACTCCTGCATTCGCCACAGGAATATCAGCGGAAGCAACCACTTCTGCATTGATAGCATTGCTACATCCATTGACTGAGTTGGAAACGATTAAAGTGTAAATACCTGCTTGGCTCACTTCAATCGTAAGGCCTGTTCCTAAAACATTACCTGAGGCATTTTGCCATTCGTAAGAGAAATTAGTTCCAGTTGAAGAACCTGCTCCATCCACTATAGTCGAAGTATTAGAACAATCTAGCGGCGCAGCAGCATTCGCTTGTGCGGTAGGAGAGGTCGTATCTTCATTTAAAATATAATTGGAAGAAGCAGAACATCCATTATCAATATTAGTTACAATCAAATTGTATGTTCCAGCATTGCCTACGTCAACAGTTATATTTGAACCGATTGGAGCGCCATTATTATCTATCCATTGATATTCAAAATTAGCACCAGTAGAAGAACCATTTCCATCCAAAGTCACCATTTGATTAGCACAAGTTAATTCGCTTGAACCGCTTACGGTAACACTAGGGAAATCATTACTTGCCACTACACCAACTTGACTGGAAGCAGTACATCCGTTGGTAGAGTTGGTCACTAATAAATTATAAGCTCCTTCTGCGGATACATTTATAGTTATGCCATTTCCTACCAAAGCACCATTGGCATCTGTCCATTCGTAATTAAAATTAGATCCTGTTGAAGATCCACTTCCATCTAAAGTAACACTAGAATTAGTACAATCTAATTGTCCAGGATTTCCTGCATCGGCAGTTGGGGTAACATAGTTTTCATCCACTTGAGTACTCTCAGCGGAAGTACAACCATTGGTATTATCAGAAACAATCAATTGGTAAGTTCCGGTGGTGGATACATTAACAGTAACGTTAGTTCCTACCGAATTACCATTTTGATCAAACCATTCGTAAGAGATATTTGTCCCAGTAGCAGAATTACTTCCATCTAAAGTAACCGTAGAATTAGCGCAATCTAACGTTGCTGCTGGTCCAGAATTAACTAAAGGAGGAGATGAATCTACGGTCACAGATTCCATGGAGGAAGCAGAACAACCATTATCATTATCGGTAACAATCAAGGTAAAATTACCTGCTACCGAAACATCAAGATTGTTTCCAGTTCCAATTGGGTTTCCATCTTGATCCACCCATTGATAGCTAATATTATTTCCAGAAGTTGAAGCACTTCCATCTAAATTAACCGTAGCATTGGTACAAGTTATACTTGTAGCAGGAGCGATACTTGAAGTGGGTTGATTGATGTTTTGATTAACAATAATTGAAGTTTGAGCAGAACAACCATTGATATTGTCGGTAACTAATAATTCATAAGTTCCCGCCGAGGTAACATCTACCGTAGCTCCATTTCCAATATTTGCTCCAGATGGATCAGACCATTGGAATGCACCATTGGTCGAACCAGAACTATTCAAAGTAACCGTTGAGTTATTACAATTTAGTAAACCATTGGTGTTGGCTGTTGCAGTTGGAGCAGCGGTGTTTTGACTAACCGTAGCACTTGATTGGCTGGTGCAACCATTATCATCATTAGTGACGACTAGTAAGTAATTTCCAGAACTATTCACAGTTGTAGTTGAATTAGTAGCAATAGAATTATTGTTAGAATCAAACCATTCGTAACTTAAATTATTACCACCTGAAGAATTCGATCCATCTAATTGAACTGAACTTGTGATACAAGTCAAAGTGTCTGGTGTTCCAGGATCAGCGTTTGGTGCTGTATTGTTATTATTGACTAAGGCGGATGCTTCAGAGGTACAATTATTGGAAGTATTCGTCACGACCAAAACGTAAGTACCTGCTGCATCAACTGTAGGATTTAAAGTAGTACCACCTCCAGTAATATTTCCACTAGCAGTAGTCCATTGATAGGTGAAAGTTCCACCCGTTGAAGAGGCTGAACCATTTAGTGTCAATGAAACTACATTACAATTCAACTCTTCATTTGGTCCAGCATTAGCAGTAGGAGCATTGTTATTTCCTAGAACAATTACATCATCAGCTTGAGTACAACCATTAGTAGAGTTGGAAACTATCAAGGTATATGTCCCAGTAGCGTTTACGGTAGGGGTAGTGGTAGTCTCGCCAGACACGATATTTCCAGTTGTAGTTGTCCATAGGTAAGTAATATTTGCTCCTGCAGTAGAGCCAGATCCATTTAAAGTTATTTCCACCGTTCCACAATCTAGATTTTGACCAGTACCTGCATTAGCCGTTGGGAAGTTATAATTATCCACAACATCTACGAAATCAATTGCCGTGCAACCAGTTATAATATCAGTAACTTGAAGGGTGTAAGATCCAGGACTGTTAACGGTAGGCGTTGCAGTATTACCACCTGATGCAATATTTCCATTACTTGTTGTCCATAAGAACGTAGAAATAGCAGCAGAACTACTACCTGTTAAAACGGTCGAAGGGTTGAGGCAATCAAGTGTTCCACTTGGCCCTGCACTAGCTGTTGGAGGAGGATTATTTTCAATGGTTGCACTAGCCACTTCCATACATCCATTGACATCGGTTACCGTTGCGTTATAAGTTCCCGCATATAAATTAAAAATTTGATTGTTTGAAGTTGGGCCATTTCCGATATCATAGGTATATCCTTGATTTCCACCGTTAGCGGTTAAGATCAAAATACCATTTCCTTGACCACAATCATCATTGAATCCGGTAGCTGATAAGGTCATGATTGGCGGTTCTGCAACTGTAGCTAATTCTATATCTGTACATCCATTTGCATCCGTAACGGTTAAGGTATAAGTTCCTCCTGAGAGACCAGAAATATTCGGATCGGATGCTCCATTACTCCATTGATAGGAATATCCAGGCGTTCCACCGATGCTAGAGGTTAATATCGATCCTGATGCTTGTCCATTACAATTTACATTACTAATATTATCAACGGAAGTTTGTACTGCGGAAGTTGGTCCATTAACCACAAAAGGTCCTAATTCGATAGAATGTCCTTGTCCCTCTGTAACTGTTACATCATAACTTCCAGTAGTTACGCCAGATAAATTCTGGTCAGTACTTCCATTACTCCATGAATAAGAGCTAGAACTATATCCACCCGAAGTAGTCAAACTAACTGCTCCGTTATTTTCGCCAAAACAATTTTCATCAGAGGTTACTTGGCCAGTCCCTGCTAAGGAGCAGCTGGTAATCCAATTGTACCAGGTTGAAACTGGAGGTTGTCCGACTTCATAAATTTTTCGATCTGGACAAACACTATACAAGGTTGGGTAAAAATTAATATTATAATTACTACCTACAGAAGGTCCATTACTTCCAGTCAGATTAATAATTGGATAGGAAACGTCCTCAGTCCAATCTCCTATTGTTCCTCCAGAACAACTAGGAAGGCCATAGAGGCAAGGTTCGCTAGTTCCTAAATCTGCTTCAATCATTAAAACCATCACCTCGTCTGTTCCATTTGGTCCTCTTGAATTATAGAGATCTTCCAATATATGAGTCTGGTGATAATTCCAACATGGACCACACCAGGTAGCAGAAAAATCTAACACCACAGTTTTACCTGCATCCAGGTAATCATACAAGGTGTGTGTATTTCCATCAATATCTACTAAGGTAAAGTTGGGTGCGGTTGCTCCATTAACTAGTTGTGAAAAAGAGGTAGTTGAGCTAAATAATAAAAGTAAGAGAAGGGAGGTAAACTTCATTTTCATCATGTGATGTTTTTAATTGGTAATAAAGATAATCAATGCAAAGGCAAAGGCCTTAGATTGAAAGGTGTCGTTTTAATAAGCAATAAAATCTAGTTTTTAGAATGATTCTACAGATTTGTTAGAAGTAAAACTTCGTTTAAAGTTAATAAAAATGTTTAGAAAAGCACAAAGGAGACAAATATTATTTTATCATTGTATTGATATGCCTTGTAATAATCTGCTGGTTTTGCGAAAAAATCATCTAATAGATTTATAGATAAACGATTTCCTTTTGCAGTTTAATAATACGGATAGGTTTATGTCAACTTCCAAATTTTTTATTCGCTCTTCTTTAGAGATGATATTAGTAAATGAGTTAATCTTCTTATGTGGAAAAAGTTATTTCAAGATTTTAAAGTCATAAGACTTTAAAAATATATCTTTTGGACTTTGTAGTTTTACTTTTAATAAAAATATATTATTTCTAATATTAATTTGGCTTTCCCCCAAAATAAACAACACATTCTACTTATGAAAAACTTCAAAGCCTTAAGGCTATTCTCTTCAATTATTTTATTAGCTTTTTTTTCTTTTTCAATTTACGGACATACAGACATGGTGTTATTAAATGATGATGCTAATCAATACAGACAGAAAAATTATGAATCATCATTTAATTTATATCAAAAATAAGTAGAAAAAGATACGACCTATGAATTGGCTTATTATAATGGAGCTTGTTCTGCTTCGTTAATTGGTAAGAAAGAATTTGCATTAGAATACCTTGAAAATCAATTAAAAAAGGATTTACAAATATATGGCATATACAGAACGATACTGATTTTAAAAATATTAATGAGACCGAAGAATGGAAAAGAATATTGGAAGAATTGAGAGTGAATAATAATAAATTAATTAAAGCAAAAATTGAGTTTCAACTAGGAAAAAAGAAAGATAAGTATTATGAAATTGACCGAATAAAAGAAATAATCAAAGAAAAAGGGATTTACTTAGTTGGATCAGGGAATCCCATCGAACCACCAAATCAATCATCTTCCGAGTTAATATCAGAGGTTTTTGAGGATATTTCAAATAATGAAAGGAATAATGAATTGATTAAAACAATCTTAGTTGATCATGAAATGAATAAAATGAGGGAGATTGATAAAATCACAACTGACCCTGAAATTCCTTCAATATATTTTTATGCAGCTATGGTGAGACCTTTTACCAAAGGAGGAAATTATATGGAATATTTTTGGATTTCAGTTCAAGTTGAGGGTAAAGAGGTTTACTCCATAAAAGCAAATTGTCAAAATCCAATAAAGTTGATTTATTCTTTAAAAGCTAGAGAAAATTTGAAACAGGAGTTGTTAAAGGAGATTAATAAAATTATGCCTTAAAAAAATAAATTAATTTGGTTTTCAAAATCTGCTCAGGTCAACGTCATTATGTTAAGAAATTACTGACATAGTTTATTGAACAGTTTTGTGATAAAAAAAAGCTTCCAACTAATCAAAGTTGGAAGCCTTTTTCCTAAAAACTATTTCCTCAAAATCTTATCTCACATACAATCTTTGGAAAGGAACAATTACCTCATTTCTATCCATGTCATTTAATGATCTAAGTTGAGCAACAGTCGTTTTATACTTTTTAGCAATATTATGCATAGTATCTTCATCTTGAACGATGTGAATTAATCGTTGAGTACCATCCACATTCATTTCAATTAACTCGTCTCCTTTTCCAGTCACCAAAGGTTGACCTTGAGCAGCTTTATTTCCAGCCAAAGCAGGATTAATATAAACATAGCCTTGAGGAGTAACTTGTTGTTGAGTAGGCACTTGAATCAATCTAGTATTTCCAGCAACTGCGTCTGAAATTAATAAAACTTGACCAGGCTTAATCATATCAGAGGTTAAACTATTAATTCTTTTTAACTCAGCTACTTTTAAACCATACACAGCAGCGATTCTAAATAAAGTTTCGCTTTTTGCAACGGTGTGGTATTTTGCACCTTTAGCTCCAACATACGCATATGATTGAGGTTGAGCCGCAGGAGTCACAGTTGCAGGGGCAGTTTGTGGTCGAATGTAGTAAGTTGTTCCAGCAGATTGAGCTGGTACTTGACGAATGATTTGATAATCAGAAGGTGGTTGAATCATCAATCGGGTACAAGGGTAAATTGCATCTCTTCGCAATCCATTCCATGCTTTGATTTGATTAACCGTCACTCCATAAGTAGCAGCGATGCTGTAAAGTGTTTCTCTTTTTTGCACCACGTGAGTATTATAAGTTGGTTGCTCTAAGCAATCAGCCATGCCCGCACCTTTAGAAGGTTTCTCTACTGGTGGAACAATTGTCAATCTCATACATGGGTAAATTCGGTTATTAAGACCGATTTTATTCCATTTTTTTACCTCTTTAATATCCAATCCATAAGTTCTAGCAATGGTATAAAGTGTTTCTTTTTTCTGAACAATATGAGTATCGTTAGTGGAAACTTCCAAACATCCTGAATCATCATTTGAAGGATTCATTGGATTATCAGGCTCATTTGTTCCAGTTGATGGATTATCATTAATTGTACCTGTATCCTTGTTGATCATATATCCATTTCGGTAAGAGTTCCCTCCGAAATCGCCTTCTGCTCTTAGACCATTAGTAGAATCTACATAATAGCCTTTATCTAAATCTAGGTAAATTCTTCCTGCTCCAGGAAAAACTTGAGTAGTAGAATTTCCTGGAGGATTAGAACCTCCTGAAAGAAGACCACTTCCACCACTATTACCACCAGTTACATTAATTCCTCCACTTGGAGTATTGATGATAGGAGAGGTATTGATATTTGGGTTCATTGGAGTATCCGTATTATTTGCGGATAAATCTCCAGAGTTAGTAGTACTTGTAGTTGTACCTGGATTAGTCTTAGGTTGACCGCCATAAAATTTACAAATCAAACCTAAGTAATCAACGATATTATAATTATTGATTTTTCTTAATTCCAATTTCTCACCTACAGCCAAAGGAGGCATTGGGTCAGATTTTCTATATAAAATTCCAATCTCAGGAAGAATAGTCAGATTCGCCCAACTATTTCTAGAAGGGTCAGTTTTGATCCGGAACTTGTAGCGAGACAAACAATCGTTGTCATCTTTTGCGCTAAAGTAAACATCTGCTTTTGAACCTTTAGTAGCAAGATTTCCTGTAGAAGCTTGGTTATAGTAATAGGAGAAAGAATAATTATCAGAACGAGTACCGAAAGCGATATTCGTGTTATAATAATATTCTGCTTTTTTGACTTTGTAAATTCTAAAACCATAAGTATGCTCTTGTACCAAGAATACTTCAAGTGTTCCTTTGTTTACTTCGTCAACAAATTTTTCGTCTCTTTCCAATTCAGCACAAGTTTCTGTACCTGCTGGTTTGTATTGACGAGGAGTATACTCTTCACCCGCCTCCAAAATGATTTTTTCATTATCACTTACTTTCAGGTGAAAAAATAGGTAGGGTGTTTCTTCATTACCATCTTTGGCATATTCGTAACTATCCATGCAATCCTTACTAGCATTGTAGTCAATATAAATACTGGTACCAAATGAATTGAAAGCGGCAAATAAGAAAAGTAATAAAACATTTACTTGTTTCATAGTGCTGTTTTTTAGCAAAAAAATTAATAAGTGGAACACGAGTAACGTGTAAAAAATAATTTCTTTAAAGGTAATGTAAAAATAATCAAATCTGAGATTCCAGATTAGATGCCATTTAGCCAGGTTGATGCTTTTAAGGGAAGACTAGTTTTAATCCCTAAAATTATAATAATTGTAGGGACTTTGCAAGAAAAAAGGTAGGAAAATGGGGATTTTTAGAAAAAAAGGCTTTAGCAAAAAAGGAGCCAAATTCAATTGATTTTGAACTTGGCTCCTTTTTTTAACTAAAAACGCTTTATTTCTTTAGAATCGGGCAGTTATTCCACCTAAAACATTAATTCCATAGGTTGGGTAATTAGCCCATCGTTGACGTTTATTTCCAGCGACATTATTAAGATTTAGAAAAATTCCAAAGTTTTTCGCCAATTGATAATCTGCTCCAAAACTTAGATCAAATAAGCCATTAAGGTTATCAGCTACGCCATTTTCATCCAAGAAAGGAACGCCATTCTCTACATATAACTCAGCTTTTAATCTCAGCTTATCTTCCAACGTTAGATAAGTAGCTGTAACATTTACATCCAAATTAGGTAAGTGCCAAGCTTTATCTTGATTTTTTGGACTAAAGATATTTTGCGTAACGGCAGCAGTCAATTCAAAGTTTTTGAACGGACGAGCTGTAATAACTCCTTCAAGATTAAAAATATCAACAGTATCATAAACGGTAATAAATCGTCTTCTCAAGTCAGTCGTATCTGTTTGGAATAATGCTAAATCCTTAGCTTTTTTATAACCTACTTGACCATTATATTCGATGATGCCGAGACTTCCTCGAACTCCTCCATAGAATTGATTATAAACGGTATTACGTAAATCCAATTTTCCATAAGTAGAAATAAATGGATTATAATCAGCAAGTGTTTGCATATCGTTTTTAACATAATCTCCTTTCCAACCTCCAAAAAGAGCTAACCTTGCTCCCAGTAATGCGTAAGACGCTTCCAAGTCTGGCAATAAATCAAATTTATCATTGAAGGAAACTAAATTTGCTCCTAACTTTACTCTGTATTTATCTCCATGAATAGTGAAATTCGGTTGGAGGTAAAAGTTGTTTAATTTTTGAGAGACGGTATCTTTATAAGTTGTAAAATCGGTACGGACGGTCAAGGTCAATGGATTTTTTTCATTGAACCATTTCGTTCCACTTAGATTCAAATTGAATCCTAACTCATCCGCAGCAAAATTATCTTTCATGGTATAAAAATCCACTCCAGCATTATAACTGATGTCCATGTCATTTCTTTCCCCATTAAATAAGTTAACCCCTACAGCTAATGTATTAAACTGTTGTTTGATTTGCTCTCGATCTAAAAGCGTATCTCCAAGTATTCCACCTGCTGGATCATAGCCAAAGTAGTGAACTTGATCTACGGTGTAACCAATTTTCCCACCAACTGCCATTCCGCCTTCTTCCAAATAATAAGCACCTTTCAATAGTGCATCTGTCAAGGAATATCTTTGATCTTGAAAATCATTATTGAAATTAGCAGAGTTATGCAATAGATGAAATCCGAGGTTGTAGTTCTTTTTTTCGCCACCAAAGTTATAGCCAAATTCTCCATAAGGAGAAGAAGGATAACCATATCCAGCTTTTAAAAATCCTCGAAATCCTTTGTCCACTTTATCTTTTCTTATAGCAATCGGTCGTAAGGTTGGATCAGGGTATTCGATTGGAACAGTCTTCAAGGGAATGTTGTAATTCAATTTTCGAGAAGTTGTATCTAAAGGGGGAAGACCTGGCAATACTTTTAATTTTTCAGTATCCAATAGTCGAGCGTCAAACTCTTTGATTACTTCTACTTCGCCTGCTTCTAATCCACCGCCTCCAGGTTGTGCGAGTGCGACTTGGCAACTCAAGGCAACAATAATTAGGACAAATATATTTTTAATAAAATTCATTTCTTTTTAGGTTTTAGATTTGTTAAAAACGTTGTACGTTTTACGTTCGCTTCGCTCAACGGTTCGTAAAACGTACAACGATAAGCGCAGCGAACGTCCAACGTCTTAAAATCCTCCAGTTTCATCTAACTCTAAGATGTCGCTATTTGGATTAGTCAAACTATTGTTTCTATTTTCTTTTGCATTTAAGGCCGCCAACTTTTGTTTAGCTTCTGCTACTTGATCTTTCACTTCAGCTTCGTTTTGGTAGCTAGAAATCATTCCTTCTAACAATGCTCTTGCATCGAAATAATTACTTTGCTCCACATAAATATCAGCAAGTAATAATCCACTTTTCGCCACCCAGATTTGATAACTTGAGTTTTCTCGAATCGCATTCATTGCAGCATTTTCTGCTACGTCCAAATCTCGTTTCACATAATGGACATAAGCAATAGAGTAGCGCGCTTCTGCGGTATTTTCGTTATTAGAATTAGTCACTACTTTGTTAAATGAAGCAACTGCTCGATCGTAATCTTTTTTGTCAAATGCCATTTTTCCCAAATAGAAATTAGCCGCTGCAATCTGATCTTGCGATGCTCGAGGATTACTCGAAACTTTATTAGCCATCGTGTAAACTGCATCCCTTCGGCCAGTTCGATAAGCACTTCGAAGTGTTCCAAGTTGTGCTTCAAATCTGGCTTCATCAGAACTCGCTACGTCTGCCCATTTGCTATAATAATCATAAGCTTTTTCAAAATCTTCTTCGTGATTATAACTGATGATGGAAGCTTTTCGCAATCCTTTTTCGTAATATCGACTTTGTCCTTTGTTGATTACATAATCATAATCTCGAAGTGCTAGAGAGTATTTTTTCAAAGCAGTATTCGATTCTCCCCGGTGGAAATATGCTGGAATGATGTGCCTTCCGTTAGGAAATTTTGCGATGTAATCATTATACTTCGTGATTGCTTTGTCGTAATTGCCTAAGTCAAATTGAGATTCAGCAGCTTTGAAATTAATCGAATCACGAGCAGCAGTTGTCACATCATATCCGCCGAGACTTTCACGGAAACTAAGATAGTTATCAGGTTGTCCCAAGTCATCCACATAGATTTCTTCCAAGGCAGCAAAAGCACCTTCCGCTTCTTTTGGATCAGGGTTGTTTTTAAAGACGTCTTTGTAATTTTTAATCGCACCTTGCAGGTCACCTGAGTTGTAGGCAATCAAACCTAATTTAAGTAAACCTTGATTAACTAAATTTGATTTTCCTTTAAAATTTCTAACCAATTTATTGAAAGCTGCAGTTGCTTGATTCGTTCGTCCGATGTCTTGGTAAGCATTTCCCAAAGACAATAAAGCATCATCGGTAAATTCAGAATTTGGATATTGTTCCGTCAACCTTTCCAATGCTAAAATCTGATCGGTTGGATTTCCTCGCAGACCTTCAATGATGGCTTTTTGATATAAAGCATAGACATAACCTGAGTATTTTTTATTGATTGCTTCATCATAATATTTGATCGCACTATTGTAATTATTTGTCTTAAATAATGCATCACCTGCTCGCAAAGTAGCGTCAGCTAAAACTTGTTTTTTTACATATTCATCTTGAATATAAGGAGCATCTCGCTTAATTCCAGCAACTGCATCTTGAAAATATCCTAAAGCATTTTTGTAATTTTTTTCCTTCAAAAAATTATAACCAACGGTGTAGTTCGCAGTATTTACAGAAGCTCCATCTGGCAAATTATTGATGGATTTTGCCGCTCGTAAAAACTTAGTTAAATGCTGATTACTCTCTCGATATTTCTTTTGTTGATGTGCGATCTCCCCCAAACCATAATAAGCTAATGCCGAAGTTCGAGCATCATAATCATTCTCTAAACTTTTATAAAATAATTGTTTTGCTCCATCCATATCACCATCACCTGCCAACTGAACACCCCGGTAGTAAGCCACTTTTTGATAAGTTTGTTTCATCTTAGAGGTCTTTGTAGGCATCCGTTCGATGATTTGCATTGCCTTCACATAGTCACGGGTATTTAAGAAAATATCTCCCAACAATCCTTGCGCTTCTGCATAATTTGGACTTCGTGGATTGACCTTTTGCAAGGCATCACTTGCGTCTCGATCGAATCTCATTTCGTAAGAAAGCTTGGCATAATTCCACAAAGATTCTTCTTGGATTTTTTTATCATAATTCAATCTGCTGGCATTCGCAAAGGCATTTCGAGCAGAACGTTTGTCTCCAGATTTTAAACTACAATCCGCTAAATAATACATAGCGAGCTGACCCATTTTGTTTTTTTCTCGGTTGAGTTTTTTGAAGTTCTTTTCTGCTTCTTTATATTCTTTAGATTGGTATTGTACAAATCCCAGTTGGTAATAATCTGAAGCGTCCATCTTTTTCACTCGTCTCGCAGCGTACTCCAAATATTTTTTAGCCATAGAAAATTCACCTTCCTCAAAATACGCTCGACCAACCAAACGATTAATATCAGCTTGATTTTTTACTTTTCCATCTTCTGCTTTCGAAACACCATAATTGATCACTTTGGAAAAATCACGTTCCGCGAAATAAATGGAAGTGATATAATAAGGTACATATGGTTTGTATCTTTTAGAACCACTTGCTTTTTGGAAACTCGTAATTGCATCCGCATATTTCTTGGTGAAAAAATTACACATGCCGTAGTAATAATTAGCAGGGTAGTAATATTCATTTTGAACATCTTTGATCGATCTGAATTGCGACTTGGCTAAGGAGAATTTCTTTTTGATAAAATTCAAATAAGCCATTTTGAAAACTACTTCTGACCGTTGATTGGAAGGCAAGGCATAAGTATCAATCGAGGAATACAAGGCCATCGCTTTGTCGAATTTTTTATCATTAAAATAAAAATTAGCGATGTCCAAAAGCGCTTCATTGGCTATCGGATCAGGTTGATTTTTTCGAGCAAATTCGATGATGAGATTTTCTCCCTCAGGCTGGCCAAGGTTAACGGCACATTTAGCAAAATTCAATTCCGCTTTTTGCTTGAGCAATTTTGCTTCAGGCTCGTTGATCGGAAGCAATAGTTCAATCGTTTTACGAAATTCATTTTGAGCTAATCCGTAGACTTTTCCATCGAAGAACTCCATCCCTTTTTTGAAGGCCAATTGGGCTTCGGAGAGGGTGGTTGTTTTTTGTGCAGAAAGAGAAAGAGAAGCGAACATAAAACTTAGCACAAGGGCTAAAGTTGGAATTTTAAAATTCATAAGGTTACTTTTTTTAAACCTGCAAATGGCTGATCGTCAGGCGCTTAAAAGATGTTTTTATTATAAAAACTAAGTTAGGAAATTCGGTTTGAGACAAATTACAGTTTGTAAAATGATTTAACATTTCCAAACATTGCAATATTGCGGTGAAATTATAAAAATTTTAACATATGATGGAGAAAAACCTACAGAATTGGAGTTTATTGAAACTAGATTTTTAATAGATGAATGGTGGAAGTAAGAAAGGTTGGAGCTTAGACATTTTATATTGGACGTTTTTGAGGATGTTTTTTCAAAAAACATCCTCAAAAATGTCCAATATAATAAAATCTCCTTCACCTTTTTATACAAGATCCTCGCATTGCAAGTATGCTCATAGCGATTTGGATGCCAATCGATAGCTGAAATTTTGTAAGTTTTATTATTGAATTCCACTTTGCCATCCCACCAACTATTTCTAACATCGAGATAAGGAATATTGGATTTTTCAGCAAAGTCAGTTACTGATTTCGGACGCTCTTTATAAAGACTGTTCGACAAAAGGATTAATTGAAAATTATGCTTTTCGCTCAAGTCTTTCAATTTTTGCATGGCAGCTAAGTAGTTTTTTTCGCCCACCATATCTTTATAAATATCAGGAACATTTTCAGGATCCTTCTCATAATACCCGGTGGTGTCAAAAGGAGATTCGTGCAATCGAGCATCAATTTCTTTCCAACTATTCAAATTTTCTGGAAAAAGTTGCCGACGAATAAAGGATTGCATTAAACTACCATAAGGCGGTTTTTTTCGAATGAAATTCGGCAAGTCAAAATCGTTCTCAATAAAATTAGTGATGACTAAATCAACTTGGCTTAAGTCTATTTTATTTTCGAGAACAGCCACTTCCATCGCTGTATTGTAGCCAGGAACGCCCGTATTGATCACTTCATAATTGGTCGAATCATTTTCATTTTCGTTAAGCATATTTTCTAATTGACTCAGCTAACACTCTTTCTCTTCCACGCCCCAGCCAAACATAATCGAATCACCCAAACCAATTATTCGTTTGGTTTTCTTTGATTTTTTTTGCGGGATATTCTTGGTCTCTAAATCCTCGAGAATTGGTTTTGACCACAATGTTTTGGAAACGGTAAGTTGAATTCGGAATCGATTCGTAGATAATTTTATTGTTGGTAGAAAGTTGAATTACTTCTCCTAGCGTTTTTTCAGCTTGCGGATCATTGACCGCTGCTCTTTTATCGACTCCGATTTCATCGAGGCTATTATAGTTGGCGTAGGAAATATATCGTAGCCCCTAATTCGACGATGAGTAGGGTGATGGAAATTCCAAGGCTGATAGATATGATTTTAAATTTGGTTTCTTTTATCATGGGTACAAAAAATATTTTAGGATTTTATTCGCCAAAATTAATGAATTATAACAGTATGCTTACATTCAAATTTCCCCCCAACTCTTAACTCCACAACTCCTTCCTTCTCCCGAAAATCCCAACTCGCATTCAACTCATCCGCCACTCCAAACCAAGGTTCAATACACACAAAAGGCGACGCCTCATGCTGCGACCAAATACCTAAATAGGGAATACCTTCAAAGGTAAAAGTCCAAACTTTTTCCCCTGCTGAATTTTTTAAATGCAAAAAGTTAGACTCCAAATTTTTGAAGACCAAAGCATCTTTTTCGAATAAATCATCAGAAATCTGAATCGTATTTTTTCCCTTAAAAACATCGCGAGAATTTCCATCCAAAAAGCCATCAGTTATCTCCAAAGTTTTCACCTTTTCGACTTTTTCAAATTCTAAAGAATAGTCAGACCGTTTTTCATTTTTTTTCAAAGGAACATTAAATGCGGGATGTGCACCGAGCGAAAAGTAAATCGGTTGGTCATCCAAGTTTGCCACTTCGTAAATGATTTGCAATTGATTTTTTTCCAAAACATACTTCATTAAAAGTGAAAATTTGTAAGGATACTCATCCAAAGTTTTCTCGTTATATTTTAGTTGGAAAATTGCTTTTTCCTTTTCCAATAGAATTTGCTTGAAAGGCATATTTCTGGCAAAACCATGTTGTTTTCCCTGATAAGTTTTTTCTCCAATGTGGAATTTGTCTTCCCAAACTTTACCGATGTACGGAAATAAAACACAGGAATGCCGTCCCCAGAATTTTGGATCTGCTTGCCATAAATATTCTGTTCCGTCTTCCACAGATTGAAGGCTGACCAACTCGGCACCAACCTGATTGATGCCCACTTTGAGAAAATTATTTTCGATAAAAAATTGAGACATAAATATTTAGAATTAAGGTTGGAAAATGACTTTAAGTTTCTATTTTTTGATTTTGTGAAATTAAGCTAACCTCTTTAGATTTTGGTAACTTTTTAAAATTAAAATGGTAAATATAATAAGGAGGAAGATTTTAGTTTATTTTTTCAAGGAAGAACATACTTTTTGTTTTATTTTTTATTGGGAAAATGTATAAAATGTTTTTTAGTAGTTTAAAATTCAGGACTATTTTTGATTAACATTTCAGGAAGCGGGAAATACAATTCCAGGAACAAAAATATCCGTGACACGACTTTGAGCCGTGCCACGTCATGAGTGCTATTTTGGAAGAAATAGTTAAAAACATTTTCCTATTTTTGTTGCAAAACTTCAAAACATGACAAAGTATTTCTTTTCTTTTCTTTTCCTTTTTCTATTTTTTACCTCTGCTGTTTTTGCTCAAATCAATCCAGATGATATCACGATCATTCGTGATCAATGGGGCGTCCCGCACATCTATGCGAAGACGGATGCGCAAGTGGCATATGGTCTAGCATGGGCATCCGCAGAAGATGATTTTGAAACGATTCAAGAAACTTTATTACCCATCCGAGGAGGACTTGGAGCGGTCAAAGGAGTGGATGGAGCAGTCCTGGATTTTGCTGCTCATTTCATCGAGGTAAATGAAGTGGTGGATGAAAAATATGAGGCTGACATTTCTCCAGAATTTAAAAAAATCCTAGATGCTTATGCTCAAGGTATGAATGATTTTTCCAAAAAATATCCTAAGCGAATTCTCTCCAAAAAGATGTTTCCTATCAATGGTAAAGATGTGATTAAAGGGTACACCTTAGCATTGACTTTGCTTTCAGGATTACCGGGCGATTTACAAAAAGTCGTTTCTGGAAAAATGGAAGCATTGGAAAGTCGAACTCCGATGGGCTCAAATGCCTTCGCTGTCAACAGCAACAAAACGAAGGACGGCGAAACCTATTTGGCGATCAATCCACACCAACCTTTGGAAGGGCCGTACTCTTGGTACGAGGCACATTTGGTGAGTGAAGAAGGACTGAATGTGTTGGGAGCAACATTGCTAGGAGGGATGCATATCACGGTGGGAGCGAATGAAAATTTGGCTTGGACGCACACGGTCAATCATGCAGACTTTTCTGATATCTATAAATTGGAAATGCATAAAAATGAAAAGAATAAATATTTTTATGATGGAAAATGGGAAACGCTCGAAGTGCGAAAAGTGAAATTAAAAGTAAAAATTTTTGGATTAAAAATAGGGGTGAAGCGCAAGATGTACCGAAGCAAACATGGGCCAGTTTTGAAAAGTGATAATGGAAATTTCTATGCGTTGAAATTTACCGCTAATCAAACTATCGGAGGTGCCGAGCAATGGTATATGATGAATAAAGCGAAGAATTTTAATGAGTTCAAAACTGCGGTCAGCCGCCTTGGAGTTTGCACCACTAACATGATGTATGCAGATAATCAAGATAATATTTTCTATGCTGGCCTTGGACTTTTTCCCAAAAGAAATCCAAAATATGATTGGAAAAAAGTATTGCCGGGTCATACCTCTGAAGTGGTTTGGGGAAATGATTTCCATCCGTTTGAAGATATTTTTCAAATCAAGAATCCCGCTTGTGGCTATCTCGGGAATTCAAATAATACTCCTTTTCATGCTACCGCAGCAGCAGAGGATATTGAT
>Ga0115005_10001677_pt1 | contig 17699 bp, 12 predicted proteins | sample ArcOceMetagenome_FD_87163 | JGI IMG/M metagenome (GOLD analysis project Ga0115005, IMG submission 87163) | Marine eukaryotic phytoplankton communities from Arctic Ocean - Arctic Ocean - Greenland ARC118M Metagenome | ecosystem: Environmental > Aquatic > Marine > Oceanic | place: Arctic Ocean... | reverse complement strand
TAGTACGTGTAGTGTAGCTACTGTACACGTAGTCTCTATCTATGATCGATTTACAGGGTACGAGTGCTTTTACTAATAGATTATACTAGCTAGAGTAAGTTGAAAGTAGTACGTACGGATCGTCGAGCGAGAGTGTCTAGTAGCTACAGATAGAATGTGATTGAAGATAAGAGTGAGTGATTGACCTCGCCGCGCCAGAATTTTTATGTTTAACCCATACAGCCATACGCGACAATCACGACTAACTGACGATAATAATAATAATGTATTGCGGCCGAAGTTAGAGGTGCACCTCCGGATTCGGTGCACCTGCTTTTCAACAGTCAAATTTTACATTCGCACAATACTCTAGGTGAACGAAGAAAAAACCTCAAGATGCAATTCTCAATGTTACCCTCAAAAACAATTCCTGATGCAGACGAAAAGCTTGTACATTCGCAATTGCAACCTAATAGTACTATTCACAAAAATACGAATCACATGATGGGTCCTTTGGAATGTGAAAACGTGACTCCGCAAGCTTCGAATTCCATTCCCACAACGTGTGGCGATGAGCCTATGGAAGAGAAATTGACATTGACTGGAAAGGCAAAAAAGGCTGCAGTGGCATTTTCGGGCGGGGCTTTGGTTGTGTGTGGGATACCCTTGATTCCATTTCCAGGTACGCAAACATTAAAAATGTTCTCATTGTCGCGTTTGAAGACATTTGTTGTCAATATACAAACTTTGTTCCTCCCAATCTTTAACTTAAACTCGCATGAATCATCTTCACGAAGTTCCAATAGGATGTGTTATGGTAGCTGGTGGTCTCTCTGTCCTTTCTACGGAGTTCGCAGCAGCTCAGAAAGTGTTGGACAAGGTTAAAGAAAAATTAAGACATTTTGCTGAATATGAAAGGGACGAGAGTAAAGAAGATGACCTTGGTCTAGGGTTTAAAATTGTCGACCGACTTCGTACTGTTGTGAGAGAAAAGATAATTCCTTTGGTGGATCGTCAGCCTGAAGGAAAGGAGAAGACAGTAGAGCAGAACGGGCAACAAACAAACGTGAATAGTGGTCGGGATATGTATAACATGCTATCAGGCTGATATCTTCAAGTGGCTGAAGACCTTTGGGGGATGTACAAGGCGATCACTGGCCTCTATGATGGAGGCTTATCAAGATTTCAGATTACCACTCCCTTTCATAAATACACGTGATGTAATATTTGAATGTGTTCTTTTTTACTTATTGTTCAAGTTTCGTCATGCATCAATCCCAACACCTTAGTATTTTACTTGTCCCGTGATAGTGTAATTTTGTGGCAAAAATCACACATCAACAACGACCCCGACGACATGTGATAATAATAAGCCTAACTCGGACGGAGTAAGTATTGTATTGATAAATACTGCGCCCCATTCGAATTATGGATGACGCGGGATTGTTTAGATTCATTTTCAACGCACAACAGCACAACAGCACAACAACGCACAACAAATATCAAACTCTCCAGTCTGTTGACTACTTCTACTTGTACTATCACCTTCCACTCAGAACTGTGATCCATCAACCTGGGATAATCTTAGACTAAGCTTTCCAAAGTCGTGAGGTGTCAATCGTTTACATTGTAGACCCGAGTTAAATACCATTGAGTGACCCACTTGTAACAAGCATACGAGAACACGTATCACGTGTAGTTGAAACGTGCTTTGCCTAACAAGACCGTCTATTACACTAAACGCTTTATTAACAACAAAAAGGTAGCCAACGATACAATATAAACGATGACAGAGGAAGGAGGGTCGCAGCGCGTCAAATATGACACTAAAAATCATTTCACAGTCCTGACGCAAATGCATGGCAGTGTTTGGCCAGCTGTTATGCCTCATTGTATTCTCAATACCTTGAACATTTGCGGAATCATATATCTCGATAGATACCGTGGGATAGACATATCATATTCAGACAAAGGCCACACTTTTATGAGCATGATCGTATCCTTCCTCGTTGTGACCCGATCCAGCATAGCCTATTCGAGATTCATGGAGTCCAGGTCCCATCTTGCCACAGTGATGAAATCGTGTCGGGAGCTCATTCAGTATGCTGTCACTTTTACAAGATATGATACAACCGAAACCACCACTAAATGGAGGTATTCCCTTGCCAGAAAGACAATTGTACTCTTGAGAAGTGTCGTCAGCGTGCTCGAATTTGAAACTACTGGAGAACACGTATGGAAGAACAAAGTATTGGACAAAAGGGAGAAAAGGGCGTTAACAGATGCTGTAGGGGAAGATAATTTTCGATCGCCAATGATTTTAGCAATGTTCTTGCGGACAACGATTGCTTCTAATGTGGAATTCATGGACGAGCCACTGCACGTTTCTCGAGAATTAAGGCTGTACTCTTTTGTATCAGAATTCGTTACTGGATATCACGGCTTGACCAAACTTATTGATACCCAGTTTCCTTTTCCCCTAGCTCAAATGACAGCTACTTTTGTTTTCATATGGGTATATTCTTTACCGGCAGTTTTGTACAATGATGATATTGCGATTCCGTCCTTGATTCTGATTGTATTTTTTATCACCTACGGTAAGTTATGTTTCACATTATGAGAATGATTTTATGACACGGCGGTACCTGGTACTAATTACAAACACACCTGCCTGACAATGCAGCATTTATTGGACTTGAATGTGTATCCGTTGAACTAGATGATCCATTTGGAAATGATCCAAACGACTTTGATGTTATGGGCCTGGCGCAAGTTGTATTTCAAGGTTAGTACAGTATATCTTTTGTTTGTCGCAATCGAAACCAACTTTGCAAAATCAGACATTTCCATAACATCCAAAATATCCCTTTGTATTTCAGATATATACATTTGTATTTACGATGCGGACGGAGAAAAAAGCGCCACGAAGTTGAAAAAATTCTTTGAAGTAAATGATTCAGGAGAATCAGAGGGTCATCGAAAAACACTCAGCGGTCTTCTGTCAAGCAAAGTTCTAGGCAACGAAGACGATGATTCAATACATGATAACGAGCCAGGAGATTATAAGAGCAACTTCTTACTGCAGGCCGGGAGTTTTCTTTCTGGAATTACGAGTCCCAGGGCTTCAAATTTAACGGAAGATGATTTGTCAAATTCAGATAGAGAATTTTCATATGGCGCAATTCAGACAGTGTATAGTGGCACAGAACTTGGTACAGATGACAAGGTGGGCACGAGGGAAAAGGAAGTTCGCAGAAAAGAAATACACCCTCTTCTGAATCCCTAATGTTTTTAAACCTAAAGATTCGTGTCGTATAATACTGTCATTATCTCTTCATTAGTTTGGTATACTTCGAAATCTCTTTGTTCCTACACGTAACATGCATTAAAATTTTACTGTCTGAATGGAGTGTGCGGGAATATTGTTGGTCATGATGATTTCACCTTCATCGCCACGAAGAATATAATTGGCGGGGTCTGATGCCTCATTTAGCACAATCATTGTCTTGTTCTTTCCTGTCTTATCGACAAAAGCGCCTACTTGAAGGAAAGGCCATCCTGTCGTTAGACAAGTGTCTCCTCCAACATTGTCAAAATAGGTTGAGATTACCTCGCCCATATGTTCATCAAATTTCCAAACCGCCTTCGAAAAGTAAGATTGGTATAAATAGTAGATGGTAATGACGTTAGAATCATTCCTTCAAAAGACAATAATATGAAGTTGCAAGTGGTACTTACCGTTGGCTCGTCGCATTTACCAATTGTGACTTGAGCTCCACCACGTGGTCCGTATGCGCCCCCGTTGTTTGTCAAAGAGAAAACTACCAGACAATTTTCTCCATCTACATTGTCAGAGTTTTCGACAATAAGGTTGATGGTGTTCAATGTCTCGTTCAATACTGTCTGGGTGAAAGATGCGGTGACATTCGAGTTGCCACAATCCGATAGAAGTAATCCTTCAAATGAATCATCGGGTTTCTTTCCTAGACAAGATTTTGTTGGATCTCCCAACCAATTATGACCATATACTTCAAATTGTCCATCATCGTTCAAAGTCCATTCTTGGCGTGTTGAGCCTTCACACGGCCAGAGAGTAATTTCAATTCCATTTCGGGCCAAAATATTCATACCACCTCCTGTGACTGCATTGGCTCCTTTCGTCTCACGAAACGTTCGTCCAGACTCAGGTTGGTCCGTAAGAGCATGGACTGACCTCGATCCTGGACGAACATGACGCGAAATGTGACCCATGTAGTAATACATAGGTTGCACAACCACTCCGCGATCCAAATACTCGGCTGGTGTCCCCAATGCGTGCAATTCTTCTTTTGTACGCCTATCTCCAACAACTGGTCCATATTTAAGACCCGCATGTTCAAAGCTTGGAAGTACATCAATGCCATGTTTGCCATTAGCGCGGTGGGGTACAGAAAGCAAGGGGGCATCGCACAAGTTTCCCAGATGGTTAGGTCCTCCAACAGAATCGAGACTGAAGATTGTTGAAATTTAGATGAATGTCCAGGATCTAATCATTTTCAGAAATGTTGAATCAAATACTTACAGTAAGTTCCACTCTACCCAGCCATTACTGCCAGCTGCCAAGTCTGCTAAAATTGTGTGGGCATAGCGCTCTGCTCTGCCCCATGCCACTTTCAACTCACCACCAGCATATCCAGTAGAAGGACAATGACATGCTTCCGAACCTAAGAAGAGGTGATCGTCTTTCACATGAAGTTGTTTTAGCAATTCGGCAAAACGATGCATATTTGCCATACCAACTGCACCATCAAGATTTCTATCCATTCCACCAGCATACCAGTGGACGGTGGTTCCATCAACATATTTTGATGCTGGATTATTTTCATCGAGGATTGTCGTTCCCCAATTAACTGCGTGGTCCTTATTGTGATCAAAGATGAACAGCTTTACATCTGGATGATCCCTCTCAAGAGTCGGTCCAAGATGATTAGCGATGAAGTCAGCTTGGATTGAAGGTTTGTAAGCACAAGCTTCCCATGGAGCTGGAAATTCTGGTTCATTCTGGACTGTAACAGCGAATAAATCGATTCCCCATGCTTTGTCTGGAAGAGAAATTGAGTTGTACATATCGGAAGGAAACTTATTTGTGAAATGATGACGATGCATGGTATTTACTTACATGCCGATAAGAATTTAGAGAAATAAAGAGCCCAAGACTTTGCATATTTTGACTCTGGACCTGTGCCTTCTCGAAGGCAATTAGGTTCTGTACTGCCGTCCATGCCAGATGAATGTGTAGCATTCGGGTTGAGTTTTAACTCCCTCTCTAAAGGTTTTTTCATCCAGGCAGGTGGAGACCTGTGCAAGATTGGGTGACAATAAGAGATGAGAACGTTGAACAACTATTTGAAAAGTGTAAACCCATTGTTTCAACAAGTTATTTGTCAAAGGGTACTTACCAAGGTGAAGCCATGACATTTAAGTTATCTCCTGGCCATGCACCTTCCAATGCGTCACTTGCACGTATCAACAATTCAATCATTCCACTCATGACATCATGTTCAACTTTCATATCAAAGTGTTCCAATTCGAAGTCATCTACCTCGTCATCAAAAGAATAAGACTCTGGACTGAAATCACACGAATTCATTGGCACCCTTCCGACACTGTACCCTAGCCCGTTTTTGCCAAACAAAAGCTCCACTACCGCATCTCTTCCAAATTGATCCAACGTCATAAAATTCAAAGCGCTAGCTTCAGTAAAAGCACCTCCAAAACCAAGGATGGGCTCCCGCTTTGGATGCGCCACTTTCTGAAACTGGGCTCTAATCACAGCACTAGACATGCCATACTCCAACGGCTCAGATGATTTATCCGAGTTGATGCCGAACAGCCAGCTCCACTGGGGATCATCGTAGATCTTATTGTAGGTAGAACGCTGAGTGTTTCTGACCAAACAAGGCATTTGACCCCACTGGTTGGATGGGTCTCCAATGCTGGTTTGGAGCACTTCCACTGTAGTATCTTTAGGGTCAAGATAAATTTGGCAAGGTCTCCACTTGATTTCGGTGGTGGAAAACTTGTCCTCGTCGAGTTCTGAAGCTGCTGGTAGAGTAGATGCTCTCTCCCCAGCAAGCGCGAAGATGATCGTAAGTAAAATGACAATAATCACGGAAGCACAATTTTGACGTAAGTAGGTGAATAGAGTTCTTTTATCCTCCGTTAGAGAAGAGCTTGTAGAGCGAATGACGCCGGTGAGCATTGCTGTGGTTTCGTGGTCTTTGTCGGTGTCTTCAATTGCCACGGCATTAGTGCCACTGGTTGTGCCATATGTCGCCTCGGCTACCTCGTCATACTCCGATTTCTTTCCGACCTTCTTGGAGATCAGGGGTGTTAGGTTATCCATGGTGTTTTTCTAGAGATGGCTGTCAAAGAACAAGTTCTATCTTTGACTGTAGAAATCTCAATTGTAATGCACTGATTAGATTCGGCACTTAAAAATGTTCCAGAGTTTCTGGACCACTGATCAGCAGATGTGATGGATCGGAAGATTTCTTCGCTCCAAATAACATTCGGGGGGCGTTTTCGTTTAAGGTTGTCTCAAATGGCAAATGAGAAAAATTGAAATAAAAGGCCTGTAATATCTTGTGGATCTTTTTTTATTAAACGCCCCTTCAAGCATTTTGAATTTGCAAGTGCACAAACAAAGAACCATTCGCATTCGCATGTCAACGTTCGTTCTGCCTGATGTCAACTAAAATTATAGATTTTAAAAAATTGCGTAGAATACTGCGCTTACACGTAGTACACACGTAGTACACACGTGTACCGGTAGGTTCTGAAGTGATGGAATTCTCTCTAGTTTTTCCTTCTCTTGAAAACGAAAAGGTTTTCTCTTTGCTTGTCTCGTCCAAGGATTCACACATTGGATCTTACTCTTCGATTGAAATCGCACTTTCTGGAGATACATAAAGATCAAATTTTCTTCGTGCAAGAAGATAAGAAGTGCTTCCTTCTGCCAACGTCTGCGCCGGTACTCTTCCGTCTCTGAGAATTATATACGCGTGGTCTTCACTGGTTTCTGAGCTCGAGAATTTCTATCAATATAACACCCTCAACTGTGAGTTTGATCAGGCTCTCGGCATAAATATTTCAACCGGGAGAAGAATCTGTTCTATACAGTGATGCCATAGCACCTGGTACAGCATTCGATAAAGTTGTTCTAATTGCTTCTGCCAAAGACGGCCCGACAAATTCACCGTTATCGTCTCCATCTCCAAGAGGCTGCTGCTTCATCAGCTCATATGCAACTTGGTCAGAAATTGGTCCTCCTCCAAGGACTCTTCGTAGTGTATCGCCCCTTGCCCCTTTTCCTACTGCATTGTGAAACCAGGCGATTCTCTCATCAAGCTTGGAAGTACCTAGACGATGCCTAGCTTTGGCTTCGCGCCTGGTGATTGCAGATGCGCTCACCAATCGCTCTGTTGCAGCTTCCCATGTTAATAAACGTTTCTGTTCAGGCTTTAAAGGCTCTGGTTCTCGGTTTAGTGCCCAATGTAAGTTTGCGGCGAACTCGAGTTTGTTTCGATATGGCAGGCAATTATCGAATTGCACGAAAAAAGTATTGCTAGGGTGCATAGGAATTATCACAAATTTTCCCATCGCCAAAGCTTCAGCAGTAGTGGTACATAAAACCTCTGACTCGCTTGGATTTACAAAGACCTTGTAGTCGCCAAGTGTAGCATGATCCACTCTTCCGGGGAATGATGAAGGGATTGGTTCTTTCCGCAACTCGTGTAGCGATTTAGGAAATTGTAAATCAATTGATTCAGTCGTAGACTTGATTGTTTGCGTTGTTGCTTGGATATGTCTTGAGATTTTTGCGATGTGCGTAGAAAAGGAACCAGGCATGTCACTTCCAGATAGTTCTACTGAATCATCATTTTTATGGCTTTCCTGCAGCTCGTTCTTTTTAGATTGGCGAAGGCTGTTACTTGAACTTCTTCCATGGAATGCCTTTTTGATTTCTTTCTCTTCCGGTCCGTTACCGTACACATCAATCGTAAAGTAATTCCCTGTGCAAGTTTTATAGTAGCTCTGCAAATCTAGCATTTTATCAAGGCCCTTTGCCCACAATAGCTTCCCGATATAGTAGACTTCGGCAATGCTGCTGCTAGTTTGGGAAGATGAGAATGCTTCTTTGCAAAGGTCAATGTCCAGCGGCGAATCGGCATCCATTCCGTCATGAATTCCGTTCCCATTTGCACTAAGTGCACGTTCAGCCCTTTCTGTACCCTCATTCAAAAAGTCCAATCGCACGCCATGGACATTTGAAATCCTCTCCTTTTCTTCTGCAAAGGTCTGTAATGTGTCACTAAGCTTGATCACAACATGGCAATAAGCTCTCACCATCGCAGAAGATATTACCTTCATCGCGGGTGCAGTCCAAAGACCAGAGTAATGGGACGAGGCATAATCCACATAATTAGTGTGAATAATTCCGATTACGAAACGAAACTTCTTCGTCCATCCGTCACCTGGTGCTCTGAACCAGTTTAAATGTTCTGGCTCTTCCAATATACAAACATCTGCATCTGAATCAGAGATGACGGACATGATATCTCCCATCGCAAAGATAGACTTTAACAAAGAATGATATCTGGCGGTATAAAAGATGATCTTTATGCCAGTTTCAGGATCAGCCTCTTCGGGCATATTAGCTTCCTCTTTTAACCACTTTCGGATATAACTTTCTTGCTCTTGTGGAGTGGAGAAATTATGTGTCTCACCATACAACTCAAGTCTATCTTGTTCTCTTTCTAGCCATGGAATAACGAGACACACAGAAGATTCCATAGTGTTTAATGCGTTATTATCCTTCAGCTGCGCATGATCCTTATTGATTTTCTTAGTGAGACGATCAAGATACGCTGCCCGGAGTAGTGGGTTGACAGCCGTCCCTGTGAACCAAGGTATGCTCGCTGTGGTGACGATGGTCATCTTTCTACCAGGACGCATGAGATCACTTTGTAAAGTCACCTCGTCATCATTGTCGTCCTGACTGTTATCGTCAATGAGAAGGTTGCTATTTTTGGTGATGTTATCGACGACGGCATCTTCAGACTTTAGCAATGCTGTTGAGATATGGGAGATTTTATCGAGAAAGAGTTGTTTTGCTTTGAGGGTCGTTTCTTGAAGGGATGAGATGTAATTGATTTCTTGCCGTTTATTCAGCACAGTTGCATTTGATAAAGTACAATTATTCATTGTAGTGGTGTTGAAGTTTGGATTGGCTAAATGATTATCACTTGTAAACGTAGTATGCGAACTGAGAGTTTCATTACGTGTGACACTTGTGGTTGAATGATCTGAGTCATTGTCACCAATGATATTATCGTCCGGTATTGCACCTCCCTGCAGTCTACACAGAATGGATTTAAGGTTCCGAGGCGCACGACGAATTCTTTGATGGTGTTCATTCCGTTGATTTACTTCATTACAGAGCAGGCGAGAAACTCGTCTAGCTTTGAATATGGCATTGACGGAATGCAATAATGGGAGACAATGTAAGAAGAGGATTGAAAGAATTGCCGATCTTCTACGCATCATGTTGGGTTGGATTATACTTGTGATCAAGGTTATTTGTGTCTTGGTGGACCCAGACTGGCGAGGTGGAGAGAGATTCGTTAATTAAGTAGTTTCAAGTTAGATGAAATGGAGCGTTGGGAGAGCTGTTGATAACATTTCACCGGCTGTTTGTTGTTCCGATTTTTTTGAATTTTCGAGGTGCCGGTTTTCAACTAAAATAGTCTATTGTTGAATTTGGAGAATGGAATGCGAAATCATGAAAATTGCAAGGAAATCTCATTCTTCACTCTTCACACACCATTTTACGGTTGCATTATGAATACATCTTTTCTAATTACTGTATCATACGTGTAATGGCACGAGGGTAAAAGAACGTAATGTGCACAAAAAGTGAAAAATAGAAAACCTAAGCCTACGTAGGTACGTGGTCTACAGTAAACTCTACTATTTTCAATGTATATTATGAATATCAATCATAATGACTCTGCAAGAATTGACTCCTCCTCTACAAGAATAGCAGGGGTAGCCAATGGTATGAATAAAACAATGTCATACGATGATTTACGGAGCTGGCATGTGAACAAAGAGCAAGCTCAACCAAACAGCTGAAGAGAAATAACCTGTAAGCCAAATAGTCTCCTGTTCCTTCCCACACTTTCCAGCTCTTTGTAACAACACGACGATGTTTTCCAGCTCTTTGTAACAACACGACGATGTAAAACATCTTTCCTTCCTTCACTGCATATCAATATGATATGTCTGTATTTGATATCCAAAAGGCACTCATTCATCTACAGCAGTATCTACAGTAAGCGTTCCGATGTAGCATGTAGACAAGTATCATTTTAGCAAATTGTGTGATGAATTGAAATTATACCAGCCGTACCCGCCGCATCGTAGCAGGTACACGTAACTGTTTCCTGTGATTATTGTTTCCTGCCAAGAGACCGGCCAGTGCTCTTTGGGAAAGGGTTGTTTGTAAGGCCTGCATCCAACTAGAAGGTTAGAAACAACAACAATTATGCATTATCCTCCAATTTCGGAAATACTACAGTAGCTACTAGTAACTATTAATCTTTGCGTTATTATTATTACTAGAACCAGGACCAATTGAAAACGACATTGCATCGTTGTTTCTTTCATCGGATCGTTTGCAATGGCTGAGATTTTTGATCACATCCGAAGAGCTCTTCGTCAACATTGAATAGTGATGATCTAATAAAATTATTCCATAGATCTTGTACGTGTAGTAGATATATCCAAGGAAAGTACAACTTTGTTGGAGGAGGTTACCAGTACTTCTTTTTTTGCTTCTTACCTTTGAGATTGATGCAATAAATCTATTTTGACCTAGTGGTGAAAACCGGAACCATCTCTTGAATTAGAACCAAGAACCAACGCATCATAAGAAAACAACAGTTTACTTCTTTGTTCCCATCGTTTCCTCTTGTAGTAAAACCATCTTTTCATTCACAGCATCCATGACAGAGTAGTATCTATCCACCATTGCATCAACACGTCTTGAAAAATTATATGACCTTTCACGAACATCTAAAACATCTTTGGTCAAAACATTCAGCCTCTCCTCATTTACCGGATCTGCTGCAAATGCAAATGAGAACGATGACAAAATAGGTGCAGAAACTATATGATCTGCGGAAAATTCCTCTGTCTTCCCAGCACCACCTGATTTCTTCGCTAAAGATGGGTTGGATATCAATAGAATATCTCTAATCTTTTCCAATGCTTCAAAGACATTTTGTAGCTCTTCGTATCTTGCTAGAATTTCTTGCTTTCTGTGGACGCTCGAGGAGGAATTTGTGGCGTCTGTAGTAAACAAAAGACCCGATGGACTCAGTTCTCGAGCAAGTCTATCACACTCTTTGAGACTTGAAGTTAGTGATGATTCTTGGAAGAAGAAATTGGTTGATTCTTGCAGATTATGGATTCGAGACTGTATATCCGTTTGAGTGTCGGAGTCTGTGCTACTTCCAGTATCGCTTTGAGCACTATTTTCATTGATGCCTAAAGCGGTCTCGAGATGACTTAGCCGTTTTTCAATTGACGTTGACATGCTGATCAGGTGCGGAAGTGTAGTGGAATACAGTAGATATGTCTCAGCAATAAAAACATATCATTGGGATTACTAATAATTACGCAACAACCACCCTGCTTGTTGCGCGTTGCACTGGAAGAATGGCTGCCGGCGTGAAAAAAGGCTTCATGTCACGAGTGATTTGAGTATTTTTGTGAGTCACGAGGTCAAGCCGCTGTAATTTTTCAACCTACAGTTGGAAACCTGTCCCGCGGGACAGAGTACAAGTTGGCCTTTTTTCCCCCTCATATCATTGAATCATGTGGATGCTTTTCTGGGGAGGCTTTTTTCAAAAGTCTGATTTACGCCCTAACGCCCTCTCTGAAACAACACTTCACATACTCGTACTGTACATACCGTGGACGTACAGAGACGCTTGCTTTTCAAGAACCTTTAATACCAGTCGAACGATGAAAATTTCAAACTCGCCATTCAGCGCGCTGAAAAAGTACTACTAGCTAGAGAAGGTGAATTAGACCTTTCTTTGTGAGTCGGGATCCTAATGATGATCGACAAGGTATGTATGCGACGAACAGAATAAAAATGTCTCCTTGCAGCCATGGTCCAAATTGACGGCGAGAACACTCGTGCTGAGTTTGAGAGACTCTTGTGAGAGAAGGTACACGTACGTGTACCGGTACTGTATTTTATTATGTTTGTTGAAATCTGGGTAAATTGCGGCCAGGCTTGCTCAGAGCACTTTCCAACCGGCGATGCATGTGTCAGCAAAACCCAGAGACGATACATTAGAGCACGGAGAAGAGATGACCCTCTACAGATGTCATGCACAGACGTGTGAGGGAATGTCCAGCACAATAGGCAAAACGATTTATTTCCTTGCATAAGTTCAAAAGTATGAAATAATTTACATTCTATACAATATTATTTATCCACCATACACGTACCGTACCGGTACAGTGTAGTCTACAAGTACGAAAGATTGCAACTGTGACTTCAAAATCAAGTCCAATAAAAATATCACGTCCTACACGTACCCATTGTCATGCTGATCCATGCTGTAGTACACAGGGATTGATCGCTGCGTTGTCCAAAAATGCCAAGGAAGATTTGATCAGATCGGTGTAGTCATCACCAGCAACCCCATTGTATTCACTGTCATTCTCTTTTTCTAAAATTTGATTGCCATTACTCAAATATTGGTAAAGCATCCCATTCCCAGAAGCGACGGGACTTTCTCCATCTCTCATCCCATTTGAAGGTATCTGCGCCATGAGAAGAAAAATCTGTTGCTGTCCATCACTATCAAAGAAAGTTTTCTCACCAGATGAAACATTGATGTCTTTTACACAACTCAAAACTATTGCTACATCCCTGGACGCTAGGTATTTCCAAAGTTCTGTAACTAGCTTTTGCATCTCTCTATATTGTTCAAGATCACCGTCAAGACCTGCTTTTGCAGTGATGGGGACACCGTAAATGAATGACAAATCAACGTCATCAAGAGGAACAAGTTGCAATACTTCAAAATAAGAGTTTGTCCAAGATTTTAGATTCTGGACGAGTCCTCCTGCAGCTGCGCTGTTGACAGGATATGGTAGGATAGAATAAGACAGATTCAGCATCACCGAACACTGCGTGCCATCCAATGTCTCGGGAAGATCGAAAGAAATACACCCCGTGCCCGTTGCCGAAGATATAATCTCTCTTGACCAATCGCGAATGATACCTTGAAAATGTACCGGATGAAAGTCTTTTCCTTCAAAGCATACCTCCATCGGTGTACCACGACCATGATGTTGTCCACTATTCCGTTTGAACTCCTTTTCCAATAGACTTGTCAAATGGTTTTGTACAACCTTGGCGCAGTGCGCCACTTTGAAACGATGGGGTATATCAGCAGACTGATCAATGGACAAAGAGGCATTCTTCACATCCATCTGGTCACACGTGCTGGTCCCATTAGCATCCAGAATTTGATCTCCATCCACACCACTCCATGTAGAAGACGGTTGAAGTGCATCAGCACCTGTTTGAAAAACAATAATCTTGATACTCCGAATCTGATTTGCGTCGAATTTCTCCCTCATCCGATCCCACAAACGGGCCATGGCGCGTTTATGAGAGTCAGTATTCATATCCGTAAATAACGCAACATCATTGCTGATAATCGTGATTTCGAGAGGAGATTGAATCCTGACCGTACTCGTTAGTGAAGATTCTAGAATTATGGCATCAACCATGTCACCAAAGGTCCTCCATGAATCACTGGCCAGTAATCGTTTTGGTACGTGGATCGCATCACGGTTCTTGGTGTTGTTCATGTTACTTGGTGGACGAATGGTTACCGAGGGCAGAACTCGATCCCACACATTATGGTTTGACGTATTATCCTTCAATTGATGATACAATTCAGAAAGATTGGTCGCATTTGCCTCAACCCCTGGCTGCTGATTGACCCGATTGGCATTTGACTTCCTCGACTTTGTTTTGGGTTCCTTCCAAGCTGTCGTGCCGAGCATGGTGGGTAATACCCCCTGATCTGCACAGGATTGTAAGAACGATGTAATGTGATTGTGAAATGTATTTCCTACCGCATCGCCAGTGAAGGATTGGAGGATTCGAGTGTCAATTCCCAGTCCACGTCTTGGGATCCATGATGGTGCGCTTCCGGTGATGTCTGGTGGGGATTGAGCGTTGAGTGTAGAAGGCGTCACTGCAGTGCTTACATTTCCATTGTCAGTGTCGATTGCGGGAGATAAAGAGTTATTATTCGCAGAAGAGATGGAAGTTGTTTTGTGGGAGCGCACCGTCGATACGTTGGGTGCAGAATTAACGGAAGAAGACACTTTTCTCCTGCTCGATGCTGACTTCAGTGTTCTCTTTTTCCCTTTGGGATGAGTTGCATGCGTGGCCTTTGTGACAATCTTTGTCTTGCTGCTACCGGTAGATCGCTTTGCCCTACTTGGCTTTGGAGGCGTATTCGTCTTTTGTCTAAACTCCACATCGCTACCAAACGATACTTTTGTCTTTTTCTTTGACGATGCTGGTGGCGTCTGCTCTTCTCTTTGATATTTGACATTACCAATGCTACCAGTTGGCGAGAGCAGCGGTGAATCTTTTAGAATGGAAGTTGGCGTCTTCTGCTTGGGACTGGACCTGGTTCCGCTTTCAGACCAAATAATTTCTGTCGGTGGCGGATTGTAATCTTCATCATTTTCATCGTTATCATCATTATCATCGACACCATAGTCAAAGGACAAGTCAGAAGAAAAGTAATCATCTTCAATTCCTAATGACACTGATGTAGGGTTGGTACCTTTATGACTGTTATCGGTACTACTGCTCTTGTTACCGATGGAGTGCTGTGCTGTCGATGATTGTGACGGTGACAGTGACGGTGACGGGATTGAAACCTCTCCGTCATTCGAATCCTCTCTGATTCTATTCGTCTTGGCATCAGCGGATCGCGGAAAGAATACCGAATAGGATGGTTTCTTGTTGTCAGCTCTGGAATTATCGTTTCGAAACCTAGGCATAGTTGTCCGGTTCTGTCTTTTTCAAAAGAAGTGAGAGGTGAGAGCTTGACTGTTGTTGTTCTGGTCGGTGATCGGTTCACTGTTTTGCCAGTTTTTGCTCTCCAAAATCATCAGAGAAAAGATGGCGCCCCATCAAACTTTGTCGATGTTGGTTTGGTATTTTGCTTTCGCGGAAATTTCACCTATTTGACTGTGTGTTGGTTTGAATTTATTTCTCTTAACACTTCAAGCAAGCTCTTCAAGAAGGATCGATGATGGTACCGGTACTCATACACACACTACTGTAGTGGTAGTTTCATATGTTGTATTAAAGTAAACTGTATGAAGAGGTCAGTGAAATTTGGCACTGTTGGTGATTTACAAATTGTAATTTTTGGCAATTGTACTTTATTTATTGTGGCCATGATTTTTAAGTTCATCAAGACAGCACTATGTATTGACCCACGGATTAAGCAGAAAGTTAAATGTACTGTGAAATTCTTGCATATGTCGGTCTTTACTGATTCAATAATATTATACACGCATCACATAATTTCCGTTTCGTTTGTGGGACACAACATTTTATGCATTTCATCATCCCAAAACTTCTGCATGGTTCTAGTAACAATATTATCGACGTCCTCGCTGGTCCTAAAACTAACAAGTTCATAAATACCACCGCTAATGGAACACTTTCTTTTGAAACTACAGTACTGTGTGCGCTGTATAGCAGAGGATGAGCTCTTTCTGGATCGAGGGTATTTCAGTTCTTGAAGCACTCCGAAAGGTTCTTGACTACGTGTACGTATACTCAAGGTGTACTGTAGTAGCAAGGGATAGCAGTATACCAAAAAATTGGATTACACAAGCTTCCATTTTCAGATCAATCATGGGATCATAAGTCAAAGGTTGTCTAAGGACTACTATCTATTGAAATATTCCTTTCCACAGTTCTTGACATTCTTCCCCCCCCCTCCCCCCACACGGGCAATGCTTGATTTGACTTTTGCAGGGAGATCACGACAAATTAGTATGTAGACCACTTCACGTAGATGGAAAATAAAGGATGGGTGTTACTGCAATGTATTGGCGTTATAGATAAAGAAAAGTCCTGGAACAATGTGCGCTGTATCATTTTCGAAAACGAAAAGGATAGGGCTGTGCGCTGTGGGTCGGTATGTCAATACACGTACTTTTCAATTTATAGTTAGTGCTGCTAAGGAGGAACGCAAGAAGCAATTCTGAAAATGTATGAACAAAAAACAATTGACAAAAATGGCCAGCAACAGTTGCTGGGATGATCAAGAGATTTGGGAGAAGAAGTCTATGAAATCATGAAAGGGAATGAAGGGATTTTGTCATAAAAGAGAGGAAGACTATCACGACAAATCAAAAATGAGAATCAAATTCCAAATTTGGGAGACGTACAAACGTTCCGGTACCTGGCCTGAACGTAATTGAAGAAATTGGAATACGTTTTTCTACGCGAGTTGAAAATTGAGACGTCTCACTTATTAATTAGACATGGATCAAGTTTTTTATTAGTGATTTCCCCGCGCGATGAAAGAGACAAAAATATTCACTACGTGTAGCTTTCACCGTATGTACAGTGTTTTCAACCAAAATATGCTCAACTCACAAAGTAACTTTCTTAAAATGCAGTACACAATACTCATCTATGTAAAACTATTGATCATATTAGTCATTGGTATTTTATCATTAGTCACTTGGGTTGGCATGAATGATGATTTTAAACCTTAGGTAGGTGTCTTCTGATTTCTACAGACATACCAAGAATTAGAAGAAATTGATGGTTATGGGGCACGAATTGGAAATATTGTTATTTTGATGGGAAACGTTCTTTTCACATACTTACCTGTAGATTGTCTGAACCCTTTCAAAAATATGGGTGTGAGACTAGATGGTGTATTAGAAAAGAGAGATTGATTCTATTGATAATGCAATTTTTCACAAAAGCATGGTGCATCATCGTCGGGTGGAATTTTCTGTGATTTTCACAACTCAATTTGAAATTATTTTCCAACACTTCTCAATTTATATTTATGACGCGCCCTTCTGATTGGCCGAAAATGAGAACACAAAACGAAGGAACGACGTATGAAACACCCAAAAAGATACCAGATACTAAACACCAAAAATGAGAACATTTGGACGTAAGAAATACCCAGAAAAAGATACACACAACAGCTCACACAACCACAAATTACAAAAAAAGATTCGAGATACTAAAGATACAGTACAATCGATAAATTCAATAACATTAGAAAGATATTATCTTCAACTATGTCAGAATCATCCTCAAAAGGATCTCGCATTGAAGAAGTCCTCAGGGATGCCACGACCGATCTGCAGAATGCAGAGTTGCCTGGAATCGTAGGCAACACGCTTGTGCCTGTAACCACCAAGGCTTCAGATATTGTAGCTAATGTTATCCCTTCGCCGTTTCTGGACAGAGTTGGTGCATTTGCATTGAGCGTGCCTTTGAAGGCGGTGAAACTTGGATACTCACTTATTCCTCACGACAAAGACCAAGAACGAGCTCCCAGGGGACCGAAAGAATT
>Ga0115005_10001673_pt1 | contig 17715 bp, 13 predicted proteins | sample ArcOceMetagenome_FD_87163 | JGI IMG/M metagenome (GOLD analysis project Ga0115005, IMG submission 87163) | Marine eukaryotic phytoplankton communities from Arctic Ocean - Arctic Ocean - Greenland ARC118M Metagenome | ecosystem: Environmental > Aquatic > Marine > Oceanic | place: Arctic Ocean... | reverse complement strand
CTTGTAATAGATTCTATCCCATTACACCCGACCTGAGCACAATAACCTGCTACAACAACCGCCGACTGCACTCGGTGTAAACACAATAGAGTGGAAAAGCAAGAGTTGAAAAATGATTAAAATGGGAGGGAGTAAAGAGTGAAATTTGAGCACCGCGCCCTGTAAAACCAAGCGACAAGCATCCAATTGAAAATGAGACATTTCAGTGAGTCTATAAATGAGACTGTTAAAAAGAAGTTAAATCGATTTTTGTGAATATTCAATATTCCAGTTTCTAGGTTTGCGGATGGACGGAGGAATGAGGAATGACGCACGCAGGAACAGCCAAAATTATTTCGACTTCAATTAGGGCGTTGTCCACGACTTTGAACTTTTTGTCCGCTGACAAAAATATTTTATTATAACTTTTTGTAAGTAGGATGCAAAGACACAAGCTCGCAAGACACCTGACACCTGGTCCTCCACTTCTCTATACTGGTACCAAACTGGTACCGGTACCGGTACTAGTGAATCATGCATTTAAAAAAAGTGGGTAAAATCAAGTAAAATGACAAAAATTGTCTGTTGTGCAACCAATTTTATCATAGAGATAGCGTACCGGTAGGATGTAGCGGAGTTACTGAGGGATTTTGTCGTAAAAGGTCTGTTTTGAGATCGGAATTCGGAAGTCGAGTTGTTTGAGTCGTTGTGGTAATAAAAGTGGTTGCATTGCCACTTTCTAATAAATTCAAAAATACCCACTTATTTTTAATTAAATGTTAAATATATTAGACGTGGACTAGATCAAAAGGTTACATAGCATCGTATAGTAGAAAAAAATGCTATACTGTATGTTCACGGACAGCTGTTCATCTACGCACGTGAAACTTCTGTACCTGGTACGCACAGATAGCTTATTATATTTGGACTCAACGGATATTTGTCTAAACTGGTCGGAATATCAAAGTCGTGTTGGGCCGCATAATAGTTTATAGCCTATAAGTACATAATACTTTCAAAAAATTGCGAAGAGGGTGCAACTTCTTGTACAACTGCGGAAGATTCAACGCTCACACAAAGTCAATCTTTTCCCGGGATTACTCATTATATTTTCTGATTACCGGGGTGTTTTCAAATGCCGAGAGAAATAACTACCCGGGGACGACTTAGTGCTGACCATTCGTCACATTCGTCACACAGTAGAAGTTTCCAAGAACAAATGGATCCGTTTAGTTGGAAGGGCATTCCTAAGGAACAAGAAGAGGAACGAGAGGAGGCAACCGGTAGTAGGAGTAGTCGCCAAACCAACAATATTAATAATCCACCAAGTCACCACACTACCCAAAGGCATGGTGGTGCTACTACCGGCAGTACTAGATCACCCCCATCAGATGCAGCAATTACAAATAGTATAAAAACTGGGAACAGCGGCGGGAATACTACTACTCCGATGGAACATGAAGCCGAAACAAATAGTCGTCATGAATATCAACATTATCCTTACCAGCAGGAAACGCATCCGCACCACCATCATCAACAGCATCGGGATGACATTTGGACAACCAATGAAATGTCACAGCTACTCATGCCCTCTCCATCAGCGCCTACTAGTGCTGCTGCTGTCCCTGGTCTTTCATCAAACACTCAGGGCCATAGTAACCACCCCAGCAGCAATATTAGCGATCCTTCCCTGTCATCAGGAGCCGCACAGGAGAACAGCAGAAGTACAAATCCAAATAATCATCATTATATTCATCCTCCTCCTCCTGCTCTTCCTCAAGGACCTCGTGGTGGCGGCGATCGTAATGCTGAACATTACACACATCATCAAGAGCAAGCATCGGATTCTCCGTTCGGTGCAGCCACTTCTATTACGGAAAACATGCATAGCCAGCAAGCGCATCAGCAGTGGTATTCTCAACAGCAGAAGCAGCACTCTTTGCCTTCCTCGTACTACTACAATGATAATAGTCGTCCACAACAAGAACCAAATTCCAACGTGGTTAAACACCAACGTGCCCCTCCACCAGATCTCGCACCGCCAGCAGGACCTGCAACCACTCAAGACTTTTATGAGCAGCAAGACCCACAATATCGTGGTGGAAATAACTACAATGTTAATGTTACTCCTGTAGCATCCTCGATTTTTGACAACAAGAATAGCGCTAGCGCTATTAATAATAGTGTGCCCTCTGCAGGACAGCAAGCCTCTTCCAATCCTTGGTATTCTTGGCCGCAGCACCAACGCAATAACCTACATACCGGCGAACATGGTGCTAATCAGCACCAGAAGCATCAACATGCTCCTAATAACATGTATCCACCATTCTCAGGGACACCATCGAATTTTCAGGACCAGGCACAACACCAACATTTTTATAATCATCCGTATGCAAATGCATGGGGTTTCCGAAATGATCAGCAGCAAATGTACCAAAACAATTTTATGCCTCCTCAGCAAATGATACACCCATCGTCTTCCACCCCAGGTTTCCACGAACGGGGCAATTTTTTGAATCAACAGTCCGGAATGGGTCCCTTGCTACTATCTCCGTATGGTGTTGGCAATAGTGGGGAGAGTGACGACGAGAAGCAAAAGAAGAAGAAGAGAAAATTCGCAAAAGTTGCTGATAATGAGCCTCGCCGGCCACTTTCTGCTTACAACTTCTTTTTCAGCGAAGAGAAAGAGATTGTCATTGCCTTGTTGCCTGATATCGGTAAGAATACCGGTACTGCTGCCACCACTAGTGCGGCGTCAATTGAACTCAGCACGTCCAGTGAGACCAAGGAGGACGACGGGGACGCCAAGAAAGATCCAGGCACAAGTGTGAAAGATATGACAGTCGAGGAGATCCAAGACTTTCTCGTGGAATCCAAGGAGAAGCTTTCTCCAGATTCACTGGCTACCATACGCCAAAAAATCGAGGATAAAACAGAATCTACGCTTCAAGCTCATTTAGAAGGAGATAAAGAGAAGAAGTCGCACAAGAAAAGCCATGGCAAAATTAGCTTTCAGAAGCTTGCCAGTATAATTGGAAAAAGATGGCGCAGTCTATCAGATACAGGTAGGAAACGCTATTATGACCTGGCGAAGCAGGATCAGGAACGGTTCAAAGCGCAAGAGCGGCAGTTGGAGAAGGAGGAGGGGAGACCCAGCAAAAGAAACTGATCGGGGCAACAACAATGTTGTTGGATAGTTTCTTTATGTTTATTTGTTTGTCTTGTGGGTGTGGTCAGGGAGCATGGATAATGGTGTAATCGCGGCCATGTGGGTAACCCGGGCACCTGTCTAACACGCAACTTAATGTCAAGTCGTGCCGGTATATTGCCAACTTAGCTTCATAAAATACAGTAAAAAGTAAAAACTAAACGTTAAGACCTGCCTTCTTGTTTTATTTGACATCTCGATCGATATATCCTATTGATACAACCAAGATACAACTGAATGGGGGACAAATCTGCCACAAGATTGGGACAGTACAGAAACAGATACACATGACTCATCTGATGACGATGATGATGTTTTAAAAAACTAATTTTTCTTATTTGAGTATTGGTACTAGTACCGGTACTATGGGTCGTGGATGTGGACTTGTTTTAGGTGTATTACTACTAGTAATATTTGGATAACTGTATCAACTAATTTGAAATTGTACATATTTTCGTTTAAAGCATCACCCCATACCATTACCGACTGGTACATCAGCTCCGCCCCAGTTCTATTCCTGTGATGAAATAAAACCACATGTTAATTAATGAATGCACACGTTCAACGTATCATAACAACTGTTGCATTAGCAAAATAGAAAAAATGACGACGATACTTCTTTGAACTTTCCTTTGATACAAATTGACAGTACCAGGTGCACCGCCGTTAGTAGTAGTGCATTTGAGACCCCATCGTCGATCCTCCTAGCTAATACTACCGTGGTAGAGGCATCAAGAGACAACAGCGAGGTGAATTGACACTCGTGTAACTCTCAAAATTAGCACATTAATCTAAGTGCACCCAAAGATTTTTTAAGATTATAAATTTCAGGTTTGCAAACCATGTAAAGTGAAGTGTAGGTGTATTGTAGTTCTGATGCATACTGTAGGTTATGAATCATAATCCCCCTATCCGTCAGGACATTGCTTGGCTAGCCAGCCAATGCTTCAAGGCCTTTTTGGCCACGGTGCCATCCCGACACGACGGACGACACGAAGGATGTCGATCAAATAGAATGAAACTGAAAACAGAACGAATGCCTGCATCAACTACTACAAGTAATGCTTTCTGTAATACATTATTCATAACAGGCTCTATTCCTTCTACACCGGAATCTTCACTATAATTTCACACTTTGCCAAAATACTAGTGCGGCGCTAGATTGAATTTACTAATTGAACACATCACGAATCCCGGAGATAAACGAACTAGAGCAAACCCACAAAGCTCATTCGTTATTCCCTGGCCCTAGCAAGCTTCGCCATTCACAAACAAACATTCACCTAGGGCCGCCATGACAGATAATAATGAAGATATATCTAGACTTGAAGATACATCAGAACCTATAGATACAATACAATATCTTGAACCAACTCACGATACTTTTAGTCATCCTCGTCGAGAGTCAATTGACATTCTCTCCACTTCTCTAGATATGATGATCAAGAGTGAAGATCCTTCAACGGAAATGATGTATCGCAAGGAGTCAGATGCAAGTGCTCTTCTCGCCATGGCTGGAATTAGGAAAGAATCTGACTCTAGTGCGTTGTATTCACTGACAAGTATAAGGAAGGATTCCGACGCTAGTGCTCTCTCTGCAATGGAGAGGGACGAGGAGGAAATGATGCAGCAGGAAGAGGATATGATAAATGCCTTGAGTTTAAATGGCCATCGGTCGAGGAACAACTCTTTTGACTATCGTTCAAGATGTAACTCTTTGTTGCCACCCATGAGAAAGAATTCTGACCCGCTTGAAGATTTGCGGAAATTATCGGATGCCAGCGATGCTGTATCCGCACTACGCAAGTTATCAGATGGCACACTAGGGGAAGTGGCGCTGGGTGATTTTAAGAGTCCTGAGGGCTCAGGACTTTTCCTTGGAGATATAAAGATGAGAGGATTTGATATGTCGAAGGATGATGGCAGCGTGCATTTGTTCGAAAACCCGAATCCTGCAATGGTAAAGGTTGAGCCAACGCCTGTCCTTCAGAAATCATCAACACTCAACTCAAAAGCTCTTGAGCACCTGAATGCACTAGGTAGTGAGGAAGAATCAGATGGTGGGAGTCAAAGTACCGTAACCTTGAACGAAGCAAATCAAAAGATGCTTATGGATGCGTTGCTTGGTACATCGAGAAGGAATAGAGCTGAGAGTTGGGGTGGCATGTCCGATATTTCCGCGCACCAAGCGGCACTAGTAAGCAACCTTGCGGCAGCTGCAGACATATCACCTGCAGATATACCTCGTGGACCTTCACCGCATGGTTTCGAGGGGGTCATCATGTCACCAAGATCGCAATCACAAGATTCCTTGACAGGACATTTACACCAACACGAACATAAGGCTAAGCGGCGGAGCGGGTCGGTAGATATTCCTGAAAAGATTGGAGTACCTCTAGGCATCAAAGAAAGAGAAAGATTGGATTCGATTATTGATTTCAAAGAAAGAGAAAGATTGGATTCGCTTACATGTAATGATTTCAAAGAAAGAGAAAGATTGGATTCGCTTACATATACTGATTTCAAAGAAAGAGAAAGATTGGATTCGCTTACATGTACTGATTTCAAAAAAAGAGAAAGATTGGATTCGCTTACTGATTTGATCATGCCTTCGCCAAGAGTTGGGAGAGACCGGGTGCTATCATTTTCAGAACGAAACCTATCATTTTCACGGGATCGTTTGGATTCTTGGGCGCCACGTGATCGGTTAGATTCAATAGCAACAAGAGATAGACTGGATTCTTTAGCGAACCTTTCTGGTATATTTTCAAAAGGTAGAGACAGGCTGGACTCGTTAGCATCTCTTGGGGAGGTTTCGCTAACGATGTCAATTGGTGACTTGGAGGATGTCGCAGGGAAATTGGAATTGGTGATGAACGAAGATTCTGATATGGGAGAATCTTCGTCCACAGTGTCTGCAATGAACCAAGGGAAAGGTTCATTGCCAGCGCCAACTATCCAGGTTGACTCGGAAGCGGTACAATCAGCTGTACTAGCAGCCATGGCAGCTACTAGTGGCGGTATTCTTGATATGTTACAGATCAATACACCCCACAAAATGGGACAGAACAAGTCCGGCGGACGGTTCAATCCGCTGGACACAACTCCTCTGACTTCAAACATGAAAAATGGCTCAATACACGATCCCATGATGGATGACGTAAGGGCCAAAGCACGAGCAGCTGCAGGATATACTCATCCAGCAATGAATGCGAAGTATAAATCATCAAAGAAGCGACCTCTCCCAACTAACCTTCCGCATTCAATGATGAAAAAGCCGTGTTTGCCAACACATTTTTCAACGCACATCGCTACACCAAAGCTGGCAAATGGTGCCAAAATACCGAGTGGGGTTCATATGTACTCAGATTTTTCTGGCGCAACGCCTAAGAGAAAGAACCATTCTTCATTGAAGCCTTCATCTAGTTCAAAAGGCGGGCAATCGAACCAAAAGTGGGAGGAAATGTTTGACTGCCTAGTTTCGTACGTAAAAGACCAGAGGACGAAAGAAAGTCAAGGAATGTCAGAAGAAGATGCAAAAGATTGGGAATGGACTGGGAATGTACCAACCATGTATAAAACAAGCGACGGAAAAGCCTTAGGTCGTTGGATCAATAATCAGCGGTCCGCCAAAAGCAAGGGGTCGCTTAAAGCTGACCGAGAAGAACGCCTGATTGGAACTGGATTGAAATGGAGCGTTTTGACAACAAATGCGTGGACGGATATGATGGAAGAGCTGAAGGTCTATGTCGACGAGAAGGTAGGTGCACAAAAGCATATGATGCTACTTTCAATTCTTGTATCATGCATTTTCCTAAATATTGTTTTCTTGTAGACTAAAGAAGGGAAGAAATGGGACGGCAATGTGCCAACAAACTTCAAAATCAGAACAAAAGGTGATGGCGATGAAGGAGACGAGGATAAAAACCTTGGTAGGTGGATTAATCGCCAAAGAAGTCTTTACCAGGCCGGCAAGTTGAAGGAAGATCGTAGACTGCAATTGGAAGAACTCGGGCTCAAATGGGCAGTTTTATCAACAACTTCTTGGCACACAATGTATGATGCGTTGTGCAGATACGCCCTATCAAAACGCGCGACAGATGAGAATGGCCATTGGGATGGAAATGTACCAGCTAGCTATGAAACAGATGACAAACCGCCGAAAAAACTTGGAAGGTGGATAAATAGGCAAAGATCTGCCTACGCCAATAAAAAGCTCAAGAACGAGTTCATTGAAAAGTTGGAAAAAGCTGGTTTGAAATGGACAGCTAATGATAGTAAGAAAGAGATAGAGACAGATGTGCTTATGCGTCAACGAGTTTTGACTCAATCACAAAGGGGGCCCGTCCCCCAGATAATCCGATCAAGCATCCCTGGTGCGCAATTGAGTGTTCCTGGATCAAGACCTGGCGTTGCATCATCAGTGGTCAGAGCTCCTGGAACTGCCCCTCGAGTGATACCCAGCGCTGTGAAATCATCTGCCACATTGCAACAGAAAGGTCATCCTTCGATTGTATCAAAGGTAGGAGCACAAAAAGTTGTATTGCCGGCTAGAGCGGTTGCTTCTGCCCAGGGGGTAAGGTCAAAAGTAATCATCCCAGCACGATCCGCAAACGGATCAGTTTCAAAGGTTATTATCCCCGCCAGATCTCTGGCCCAGCATGCAGCTGCACGATCTGCAGGGTCCGCATCAAAAGTTATAATTCCTGCAAGATCTCTTGCTCAAAGTGCAGGGATTGCTAAAGTTGTTGTGCCATCACGTTCCGCAGCACAAATGCAGATGGCAACAAAGAGAGTTGTCGTCCCTGCCGGATCTGTTGCTAATAATCAGCTGGTCTCAACAAAAACATTTCTGCCCCTGAAGACTGCAGTCGCTACTTCAAACGCTGTAGGGCCAGGAACAGTGGCCGCAGCTAAAACAATTCCAACTAAAATGCCAGTATTAACAACACCAGTGTCAGCTGCTGGTATGTCTGCTCAGCAAATGAAACCAATGGTGCACAATGTTCAGAAAATTGCCTCGAATCCAACAACACCAACTTTAGCAAAGCCAACACAGGCTCAAATACATGCATCTGTTCCAAACATAATTTCTACACGTTCGCCTGCAATATCGCAAGCACCGTATGTACCCCCGTCAGTGCAACACGCTTTGATAAAAACTGCGCAAGTTCACACGACGACAACCATTACGTCTGGAAGAGCTCCTCCGCAGATATCGTTGATTGTTAAGACACCACAACCTCAAGTTGTGGTGAATGTGTCGAGTGGCAGCATCCCTGTCAAAACAGAGCAAACTTCATCTTCAACTTCAACAGCTTGATTTACTATTTCCGATATCGTAAACTAGATATGTAGCACTATCAACGTCAAATGAATTTATTATATTATCAAAACCAACGATATTGCATTTACATGTCTCTTCTGTGAGTCATTTCAGACCTTGTATCTGGAAAAGCGCCTCAAATCTTTAGGTACGTGTAGGTGGCATTAGCCTGTCCTCTCTTCAAGCACATTTTTGGATATGTTGGCGAGAAGCAATTCAGCTTTGTCGCATGCACTTCATATAGGTTTCGTCACGTCTATCTTGAATCATTCGGAATTGAAACATTTATAAGAAACGCCCTGGTGTCGGTGTCCTGCTCGCAACTGTACCTTGATATGGACAGGTCGGGTAACAATACTCGTGCAATACAACTATTTCAAATAGCCACAAGTGAAGGACAGTTGGGATTACTGAAATGGGGGCAGGAGTCTGGCTTTGAGATTCATATCATGTTGGGCTCAAATGCTATGGCGAATGCAGCATTGAATGGACATCTCAAGGTTGTGTAGTGAAATACCTGAGAATGCTCGGCATTTTGTTGGACACTAGACCGTGCTCCAATGCTGCCTTGAATGGCCATCTTGAACTGCTCAAATGGGCCAGGGCGAATCAATGTCCATGGGATGCAGATACATCTGATTTTGCTGCCGAAAATGGTCATCTAAAAGTGGTGAAATGGGCCTACGAAAACCAGTGTCCTTGGAATGAAGAAACTAATGAAGACCTATACAGTTCAGCTGCCAAAAATGGCCACCTTCAACTTCTCAAATGGGCCAGGGAGAACCAATGCCCATGGCATGTAGACACATGCGCTCATGCTGCCATAAATGGCCACCTTGAATTGTTGAAATGGTTCAGGGAGAATCGATGTCAATGGAACGCAAGGACTTGCTCCAATGCTGTCGAGAATGGTCACCTTGAATTGTTTTACTGGGCCATAGAAAATCATTGCCCACGGGAATAAAAGAGACACGTGTTTTCGCTACCGATAATATTTATCTGAAAATGCTGAAAAGGGGTCAGGGAAAATCAATGCCCATGGGACGCACGGACGTCTTCCAATGCCAGGAATGGTAATCTTAATGTGCTGAAATGGGCCAGGGAGAATGGTTGCCCCTGAAACGCAATGGTACACATATTTGGGGAAAATAACGGGGATCCTGCTTTGAATCAGAAGCAGAACTATGAATTTACTAAAGTAGCCAGAACGGCTTAAACGTACTACGTGCTCTTGATCCTGCTTTGAATCATCTTTATTTGGAAGATCAAAGTTGTCCACTGTCCTAAAGTACGGAGCAGACTACGAGTAGTGATAATAGAAATGCGTGCAGCGTATAAAAAATAATTTGAATGTTCCACTTGTGTTCCACGGGTATCAAATCTGCATTATTCTTGGTTACATGTAGTTGTCATCGTGAAATTTGTTGCTACGAGTAATCCGATTACTATTCAAAGTAAAAAGAAGATTTACGCATGAGTTATTCTCGATGTTGTTTATATTATGTTTGCGTGCAGGTTTCTTTCGGCTATATTTCGCCTATATAATATAGAATTTGAGCTGCTAACCAAAAGCAGCGCCACGGCTATCCGACCCCGACCCAAGTTTGTCTGATGAAATTCGATATGCGTCACTCATAGTATTAGTTTGCCTTTTTCTAAGACGTTTCCACCAGTTCATAAACTCATTGAAATCAATCTTTCCGTCGCCATTCTTGTCGATTGCGTTAAAAGCGATCAGAGCTTCTTGTTCACTCTTAAAAGGAACCCCAAAATGCTTCATACAAAGCCTCAATTCGTCATATTGAATGTAACCATTCTTGTTCACATCGAACGAGTGGAAGAGATCTTCAATTGATTGAATAGCCTCTATCTGAGTTTTGGGCACGGGTCCGCCGAAATTTCCAATAACCTCCAGCGCTCCCTTCAATTCTTCTTTCTTACGTGTTTTGCTCCAACCTAAAGCTGTCGCCATAAGATCTGCTACTCTCGGAGCTACCATCGCAGCTGCGTCTGAATCCAAGTAGGCGAGCCTAGTCCTTAGTGTTAACATATCCGCCAATGTGCCTGCCATCTCATTCTTGCACGCATACTCAACCTCTCTTTCAAGGTAGGGGTAACCTGGTAATAACGTCTTTCCACCTCGAACTTCATTTCCCGATCGCAACACTTCAAAGGCGTGCGTTCCGTAAGTCTGTGCTAAATGTTCTGCAACTTCTGTAGTGACTCCAAACTCCTGAACCAATTTGATGGGAATATTGCGTGTGTATCCTACTCCTCCTCGAAGTTGGATGTTCTCCGTCACGCAAGGGCCAGCCTTATTATCAAGCCCGTGCACTTTCACAATTTGATTAATCACATCCTCCGCCATTTCGCGATAGGTTGTCCACTTACCCCCAGTGATGAATGTAATACCCGTGTCGGGATTTTGAGAAATAACGTGGTCTCGACTGACAGGTGCCCCGGGAGCAGCATTGGGGTCGCTTGCCAGAGGACGGAATCCCTGCCAGGCACTTAGGACGTCAGTACGTCGTATTTCTAGACCCGTACCTCCATCTCCAGCCTGCGCCAAGTATTTTTTACATTCATTAAGAAGCCATTGAATCTCTTCTTCTGGTGGCCCATGATGTGAACTTGATTAGTATGATTTGAAAGAAGCGATTAGAAATTATCGGAAAAATACACAGTTCGATAAGTTACTGTACTTACACAACTGGACCTTTACGATCAGTAGTACCAACAAGTGTCTTGCCCTGCCAAGGGAGAAAGAACAGAAACCTTCCATCAGACGTATTTATGTCCAACATTCCTACTCCGCGTGAACAATAATACCCCGGAAGCACAATATGCGTACCAGCTGCAGCAGCCACTGCGGGTTTACAATTCGGATTCTCAATCTTTCGCATATGGTCTGTGAAGGGACCACCGGCAAATACAATTGACTTTGCATGTACATTGAAAACCTCGCCAGTCATGTTGTTTTTCACTTTCACACCTGTTGCCTTCCCACTGGAATCAGTTATTACCTCTACCATTTCTGTATAATTGGTTACGCATGCGCCATATTCAGCCGCTGTGAGAGCTATGTATGTTGCAGTCCTCGAGTCATTGTGCTGACCTTCGTAAAATACTGAATAATACTTTGCATTTTCTGTTGCCAATTGTGGAAATTTACGATCGGCACGAGATTTACCCATGATATGCGATGCTTTTGTGGCGTAGTGGAGGTGACGATGAAAACATTATTAATCAAATGTCTGACAAACCTCTCGTTCAAGATTATGTTACATTGAACATGGGCATATTCTACTCACCAGGACATGTGAAACCAGACATTCCATCATAAAACTTAAACACGGCTGGGAGTACCAACGGTGCTACACAAAAAAGGGGATGACCGAAAGGCGCAGGCCAAGTAATCCATTTATCTAATGGGACCGCAATCGGAACCCAGTTCGTCAAATGCGGATTGTTCTCGAGTAGAATGCGTCTTTCCTTATGGCAATTACTTACCATTCGGAATTCAGATACAAAGTCATTCATTGCATCCACTGGTCGAAGTAAATTCTTAATTCTTAGGAGACTAGCAGTGGCAGTTGCGATATATCTTATACCCGCCCAAATGAGTTTTGTGCTCCTAGATGAAGTTTCATTGCCAAAGTCAGCTCTTTCAATCAGAGCTGTGGACAATCCACGGGTGGTGGAATCCAAAGCTGCTCCAGCTCCTGTGGCTCCTCCACCGATTACCAAGACATCAAAACATTCTCCTGATGAAAGCCTATGAATCTGATTACCACGGGTTGGAATTTTGATTCTTTTTGTTGTTGCAAGATTCGTAGTAGCAGTATCAGTATCAGTAGATGCCTGTTCCGTCTCAGTGGCGTCATCTTTACTTGTTTGTGCGAAATAGATTGTTCCAATAACTCCAGTTGTCGCTATTGCCGATGTGCTGGCGATGTGCCAACTTCGGCTGGTGTTGCGGTGCTTGGACTTGAGTGTCCTTCCTAAACGAATCATCTTCGTTTACAAATGAATACTATTAGATATGTTGATTGGAAATAAGAACTGGAGAAGGAAATATTATGGCATCAACAACCACGAGCCACTGCACTCTACTATCATACTACCATGACATACTCGGTAGCCGGTAGCTAGCAATTCTTTAGAATTCTGACTTCTTTATAAAAAAACGGCATCAAAAGAGCTCGGAGATGTGTAGTATCCCTGACTGTTTGGGATCACGTTAAGATGTTGATGTGTAGTATCCCTAGCTAGTATGTTGGTAAACTCATAATAATTGAAGAAGAATAATGAGCTAAATTCAAAATAGGCGTTATTTTCATCACTATGAACTACAGTATGAACAGTCTATGAACTCTTGGGCACTTCCATCTTCCATCCATCGATCTTCTCCACACTTCTACATACCGGTATCATACATACATCATACATATCGCATATCGATCATACATCATAGGCACCCATATGCAAGGTTGTCATATCGTCAACTGTATAAATAACAGAGTACACGCAGGGTTCGATCCAAAAAGCTACCGCCGTTTAATTTATTAACAACAATTCGATCGAGAATGATAACCAGAAAAATGAGTCAAATCCAATTTGCAAAAAGAACACCATTATTGTTCCTCACAATCCGGACAACTGTACAAAACCTTCCGCGACGACAATGCCGGCTTCTATCCAGTAAAAATCACCAAATGGCTGCCCCTCCTATGCAAGAAAATTCTACACCGCAACACAAATATACAAGGAAGCAGCAAAGGCCTCCACCGTTGGCAGACAATGTTACACATATTATCAATGGCACGAAAGGGAAGGCTCACCCCAGATACCTTGCATATGAAATTGAACATTTAATGAAAGAATGCTCCAAACTATCCAGCAAAAAGGGCAATAGGAATACTGTACAACTCATGCATAGGTTGTTGGAGGAGAAAGAGCATGCAAACCAGGCGGTCCTGGAGGAGATGAAGAAAATTGATACATCTTCGATTGTACCGGTACCTGTACCCTACATAGTAAATGATTCATTCTTTCATCTTGCAATGTTTGCTCAGACAAGGGGTAAAGATGGGCCACGGGAGGTACAAAATCTAATCCAGTTGATGACAGATGAATACTGGTGTGATCAAAAGATGCAACAGCAACTTGCTCAATGTAATTTACCTTCGACTGAAGGTGAGGGATGGATAGATAAAAGAAAGAGGAGGCGGTCATGCAGGCCCAGTACAACTACCTACAATATCTTGTTGACCGCTTTAGTCGAGGCTTCTGAAAATAAGCCTCGCTATGCATCACAAGCGGAAACAGTCCTCGACGAAATGAGGACCCTGCAAAAACACAAAAACTGGCATACAAAGCCAAATACCAAAAGCTTCGAGCTTGTAATTGGGGCATATGCAAGAAATAATACATTCGATGCAGGAACTAATGCCATGAGAGTGTTTGGTAAAATGATGGAAGCCCACGAGAAGGCACTGCAAGAATATCGCAATCATTCGATTTCAGGGGAGGACTACGATTTCAAGGAACCATCACGAAATTATCGGCAGATTGTTGTTCCGACAAAGAAAGCTGTTTTTAGTGTTGTCGATGCCTTTCTAAACAGCAATACAGATCGAGCCCCGAAGCTTGCAGAATCCTTTATCCTTTCGTTGGTTTCCAGTAGTGACGAAGACGATGTTGAGAAGGTAAACAACAAAAACGTCATTATTGATGAACATATATTCAACAGAATTATCAAAGGATGGACAAGACGAATGAATAAAACGAAAAATCCGAAAGGGAGATTTGAGGCGGCTAGTAATGCAGAGGGATTGATGAGACGCATGGAAACTTTAACTTTCCCTCAGTTTGCACAAACGGTCGAAACGTACAATCTCTGCCTGAATGCTTGGGCACAAAGCGACGTGAAGGAATCAGCAGAACGTGCATTGTTGATTTTTGATGAGATCACGAATCACGGGACTATTAGCCTTGATCTCAGTTCTTGCCATTGTCTCATGACGGCATTCTCTCGTTCATTTCCACACGATATTAATTCTGCTCAAGAGGCAGAAACGGTTCTGGACAGAATGCCATTGCTAAACACGGTAGGACAGCAGAATGAAATTATCAAACCAACACAATTCACGTTTTCGATTGCCATCAATGCATGGGCAAAATCGAAGAATATCTACGATGCTAATGAGATTCATAAAGCAGCCCACGCAAGACGGCTTTTGGATGTTCTGCTAAAAGAACACTTGGATGGCAACATTGATAAACCTTCTATTCATGCCTTCACTTCGGTGTTGAATGCATGCACATTTCCTGGAAAACATGACGAGAAGAATATTGCTGAAATTGCAATTAGAACGTATGAAGATGTGATGAGTGACGAGCACTGGCTAAATATACCACCCGATCATTTTTTCTTTGCAAACATGATCAAAGCAATAAACGCTCAGATGCAATTGAAATCATCACCTGCAAGAATTGCTTTATTTGAGCGCATCCATAAGGATGCCAAGGAAGCTGGATGTGCTACCCCGCGTTTCATGACAGAGATGCGAGAAGCTTGTAGCGAAGATTGACTTCCATCATTCACTTGCCAGTAACCTCTAGCTATAGTAGCTGTGATATGGAACTGGCTAGTGCACTTTCAAACTTGAAATCTTGTTCAGTCAACAATTGCGTGCCAAAAACAGATGTATTCCTTTGTTGGGGATTGCTGATAAGAATGTTTTTAGATAAGTGCTGCGTGTGCCCTCAGAGTAAACTGGATTTGCTTGTAACATCTAAGTGGACAGTCTAGCAATGACTTATAGTACACATTCACATCTTTGATGTCCCACGCACAGAGCTGTTTTAAACAAGATGAGACCAGGCACCCACTAAATACAGTAGAAATGGACTTTGAAATTGTAAACCCTTTGGAATTATGAACATCCTACAAACTCAAACTCCACATTATTATAACTATGCGTCACTGCAGTTCAGTCTCCACCCTCTGACGTACAGAACTGGTTTTGAGGCTATGAATATCAGTAGAGCATCAGCACCAATATTGTTTGTGATTAGAATTGATTATAAAAGAAACTGTCAGTGCTTAGTGCTTACTGTAATTGTAATTAAGCAACCGTATAGCTATCTGGAATAACAGATCTGCTCAAAATGTTTGGAATAGAGGCCCCATTAGCCAGAGATGTAACTCCCATAATTTCAATGGGACACATGAACGTATCACTCTTGAACATAATCTGAACCGGAAAGAATGCATCCACATCCGATCCAGCAATGGAGAATTCAAGCGATCCAGTAGAATTACTACTATCCACCACATCATGATGCCAGCACATCATTCCAGAATTAGCATCATGCTTGTATTGTCCATCAATTTCTTCCACAGATGGCGGATCCGAAGTCCCCAGAGGAAGAAGAATGTTGACATCAGTAAGAGTCATATCAGGCCTCAATAGTTCAAATTCCACATTGACATTAATCGATCCAGTCCCTTCATCCTCCGGCCAGCAATTGATGGAAATCGGCGCGGCATCTTCCCCACTGTAACTCCAACGTAGAACTCCAACGGGACGATTAAGAGGAAGTCCCTTCCCACCCTTGAGACTAATAATCCCCTTGGATTCATAACTTTTCTTATCCACCTTTGGATGAGTTGCGAAATTCCATCCAGTGGAGCACTGGCCCGCAATGACGGATTTATTCACCACAATCGCAGCAAGAGATCCAGCATCCGTGTTGGCGGTAAGAGTAAGCGTTCCCTTGAGATCACAAGATTCAATTCCCCCCTCGCGGTTCATGGCGACGGTATATTTCTCTTCTAACACGAGACTCAATGGGGTAGATGGCGCAGCAACGGGTGCGGCAGCCGCAGCACCGAGACCGAATCCAAGGCCAAGTCCAGCATTATCCTTTTTCTGTCCCAAGATGGAAAAGTTATCCTCCATGGCCATGGCAGCCATGAGATTGGATTTCTTCTTATCTGCTCCTCCAACTTTGAGCTGCATTCCCCTCGCTGCCTTAACAGGCGCCTCGTCCACAACGGCCTTGGGTTTCTCATACGAATATCCAGATCCAGACGATGCACCAGCACCAGCACCTCCCATACCACTGTAATCATGTCCGGTGGAATTATGTTCATAACCAGGAGTAACTCCCCCACCCCCAAAACCGGCCATACCACCCGCCGCAGCATTGCTCGTTCCATTCCCCATGAGATTATCCTTGAGAGCCTCCATTTGTCTCTTTTTAATTTCAGTCGATTTAAGTTCCATGGCTTTCTTGGCTTCCTCCTTCTTCTTATCCTGCAACATAATATGAACCTGTTCCTCATGCGATTCCATCTGAAGATTGGTCCTTATATCACTCAAGGCTACATCTTCTTTATAACCCCCGGTAGTAATGACTTCATCAAAAGCGAATATAAGTTCAAAAGCGTGTTCATTGACCAAAATCTCGTTGAGCCCTCCAATGATATCAGGGACGACTTTGGCGAGGAGACGGAGTGTCCCTAGGTCTTGTACAATGTTGGAAGATTTGGTGGTGATGAGGAGGAGAAAGAGACCATTTTCGAGAGGTTGGTATACGTATCGTACGGTATCTGTTTCGACAAATGTGTGTTGCTGTTTGGAGGTTGAGATTAGTTTTGGGAATGCGGCGAGGAGTCCTTCGATTCTGAGACGGGGCATTTCGAGGAATTGGCGTGAGAGGAGGGATTTGGTCCCGTTTTGGGATAGGATTGATACGGATAGGACAACCTGTTGGTGAGTTGGTTGGGTGAGTTGGCGAGTTGGTTGGTTGGTTGGTTGGTTGAGGTAGGGTAGGATAGGGTGGAGTGTTAGAATGATATGGCATAGTTGCAGTTATAGTTGAAATACAATCCATGGCTTTTCATAAAAACACATCATAATATTATGTAATGTAAACACTTGACTTGACTTTTTTCAAATTGGTTTCAAATAGGAAACAGATCGAATCACGAATGTTTCGCATTTTTGTTTCGAATGAAACCAACGACCAATAATCCTGTATCATCCAGTAGTAGTGCAGCAATAGCATCGGAGCATCGGAGCAACGGTAAACTTAATACTCGTAAAGGCCTTCGCATCATTCTATTTCACCGCCAATTCCATTCTTCTATAACAAACAATTCAAACTGTTACGATTAAGATTACGCACCATT
>Ga0115005_10001672_pt1 | contig 17721 bp, 17 predicted proteins | sample ArcOceMetagenome_FD_87163 | JGI IMG/M metagenome (GOLD analysis project Ga0115005, IMG submission 87163) | Marine eukaryotic phytoplankton communities from Arctic Ocean - Arctic Ocean - Greenland ARC118M Metagenome | ecosystem: Environmental > Aquatic > Marine > Oceanic | place: Arctic Ocean... | reverse complement strand
GCAATGTAAGTACACGTACGATGCATATGTTTCCATTTTCAAAGAACATATTTTGATCACAGAGGTCTGATGGGTTCACTTTTGAATCTTTTGATACTTTTTCGGAATAGGTCTCGGAAAGCTCTCCGAAACAAACGCTTCCTGAAGGGCATCATTGCTCTGTTGATACTTGCAAATATTATTGTATTCGTGTCAAAGGTCAAAAGGAAGAGAGGAAGGTCTCCCGACGACAAATTTTAGATTGCATCGACCTGAACCTGTTCCATTATCATTGTGTAATCCTATCAGATTTATAACATTTTTATTACATTACATTTGTTGGTATTCTTTGAGGTTTGGGATAATATCAAGAACGCTGAATTTACATTACTGGATTCCACCATCTTTCGAGAACTCCGTCTTTGATACTTCCACCTCTCCATCAATCAATTCGTATACGTAGCAGACAACGTTTGGGCCTTGTACTGCCAATAGAATAAAAGACGGGACGACCTTCTCTAGCGTCGGGGAGTAAGCTCCAGTGATTGATCCCTACAGTACATCAACGGTGAAAATATCTGATAAGGTCTCCATCATCATATCAATAAGGTGCATAGTCGCGTAAAATATTTGAAAACTTACCGGATTAATGTGATAGCGCCCCTCGTGTTCTACAACTTCATTCTTGTGAGTGTGGCCAGAAACAAGTATATCGACGTCCAATTTTCTTCGCACGCTCGCCAAAGCTAAATGATCTCCCCAGGGCAGAACTTGATGTCCGTGTATTAATCCGATCCTATGCAGACATTTTTCAAATGAGTGATGTACTGACGATGAGATGTGAGGTGCAGGAAACAATCAAAGAAAAAGAATTCTTACCTAAATTCGCCTATATGGACGACCCTACTTTCTGGAAACGACATTTGCGAAGATTCATCTACGTATTCGCTATCCCCTGCCACAACATGCACGTTGGGAGCTAGCTGCCGCAGCTCATTAAACTGCTCTTTAGAACCCAAATTTCCGGTACAGATGACATGTTGCATCTTGTTTGGTACCAACATTCGTTGGAATTCTTCAGGTATCACATGCGCCCTGTTTCCGATGTGGTGGTCGCCGATTACCAATACTAGTTCACCAAAGTTTGCCATTTTGTCGCGTGAATGTCCTTACTACTGTAGGAGTGCAAGAGTACAATACAAACTTTGTGCTTATTGCGCTTCGCAGTTACTATGGTTTAAAAGTGTGGTGTGTGTCGTGTGGAACATACTTCTTGTACTGTAGTTTGCTAGTATGATAGCTGTCGCTGCTGGCTGATAGCCAGCACGCTTTTTTACCCGTCGAAGTTTGCCTCACAGAATTGAAAATATCCATTCAGTACCTTGCGATTTGCGTGCGTTTATACTCGTACACCAACATGAGTTTATTTTGAAATTCGTGAAAATTTCTTTAGCAACGCTTTCGGATCAGTGAACATTCAATAACATTATGTGAGCTTCAATGAAAAGAAAAAGTGAAAGGTTCAACGTCACTTTCATTATTTTATGAAAAGCAATACCAACACACAAAACACACGTCACTTTCAAATCATTCCCACATTTATCAAATTCGTCTCGATACCTTTCCCATCATTGTCATTGATGACCCAAACCCCATGCCCTGTTATTGCTAGGCCTTCGGGGTTCTCTTCAATGTTTCCTCCACCATATGGGAGGTCTCCATCTGCAATCAAGTCTTTCACAAGGGTCTTGGTTAAGATTTCTCCCTCGGCAACCTCCAACGGCTTGATAGAATAGATTCTCTTGATAGCAGCATCAAATGCCGACTGGTTGTCTCGTTCAAGTACGTAAAACACCCCATCTCCCAGGTGTTATATAAATAATTTTGGGACTCAGGTTCATCAGTCGGGTAGTATACGCCATCATCAACCCAAACTTCTTCCGCGATATTATATCTCAAGACCAAAGGATACGAAGTTGTGTCATCCTTGAGAGGTTTTTGCATTGTTACAAAAATATGTCCGTCACCAAAGGCAATACCTTCAAGTCCTTTATTTTGCTGCTGATTTAGAGCCGCTGGTAGAGTAAAGACGTCAAGAATGGCACCAATCGAGTCAATCTTGAAAACAAAGTTAATTCTTCGATGATATTGGTGAACACTTCCTTCCGTACAAATCCAAAAGAGTTCACCATCGTGGGTAATACCTTCAGCATCAATATTGACCGTACCGTCCTCATTGATCATTTTCGCAAGTTCCGTTGCATTGAATTCTTCGCTACTAGTCGGATATGCTTCAAGAACGCCATTTGAATCAACAATTTTCATGGCCTCCGTGATGATAGCAGTCCTGTTGCCCTTCGTCTTGATTTTGAAAATTCGACTCGTCCCCCGTCTTCATAGTCTGAAACAACCCAAAATACCCTTTTTTTGCATCAGTTAGACCGGAAATTGCAGCCCAAGGAATGGCAACACCGGTATCCGGGTCCCTCTGTGACTTGAGGGTTGGGTAAGTGGAATGTTCGCTGGTGTATTCGAAGATAGAAATGGTAGATCGAATGGCATTTTCGCGAGAATCTTTTGAAGCGGCAACTGCGAGCAGATTTCTGTTTGGAAGATTTCTGTTTGGAATGGCCTTTATACCTTCTGGGCGAATGCCAGTCAGCAATACTTGCTTGAACTTCGGCGTCTTAATCGTGGATACATAATAAACATATGTAAGACCTACACGCTCACCGGTAATGAAGAGATAGTCGGCACCCTCAAATGCCCCAAAGGCAACGTTCTCTGGCTCGATTCCTCTTTCATGTGAGGATTTATCATCATAATGACCGACCGATACAGCGATTTGATCCATCTCACTCCCAGAGTTGTAAACCAAATCACCACATACGCCAAAAATAGATAAACTTCGTCCTCCAGAGCTATCTTCTTTCAAAAATCCTTCGACACCAGTGGCAAAAAAATTGTCTCTAATAAAGGTGATTCCATCAGGCTCTCGTGGAATATCATTCAGAGAGGAAGACTGGTCAATATCACGTGGTGACATATCGCAGGAAATATCGATGTTATCAAGATCAACAGGACCAGCAGAGAAACTTGACACAACTGCACCGATTTCAAGGTCAATCAACAAAATGGCATTGTTTTCCTGGAGTGTAATGGCGGCTACGTTGTTGGTATTGATTGCAACCGATTTAGGGTCAAAGAGTTCCGAAAAATCCAAATCGTCATCCGAACCATTGCTGATGTCGACCGTAGAGATTGACCAGCCTTCAAGATCATGGCTTGTGCTGTTAACAATAATGATAGATCCGACAGGCGGATCATGATCACATCCAAGAAATTCTTCATCTATTTCTTCATCTATCTTGCTATTAATCAAGATGACGACGTAATTGCCATATGGACTCACAGTGACTGAATGTGGCTCTCCATCAAGCAACCATTCTGCGCTAATTATGGGTGGATCATCAATACTGATTGCGACCAAACTTCCAGTGGTCGCGTTGATTGTGCTCAAGATGGTGGCAATTGCGTGATCACGAACTAAAGAAACAGACGTAGGCAGTCCATCAACATCGACGACTCCTGAAGCTCTGGGATTTTAAGGGTCGGAAATATCGACAAAACCAACATTGTTCCTCATGTGGTCCGTGTAAATCAGTGTCATGCCGCCTTCAGTGGCAGTAACAATTCTGGCTGCAGTCTCATTATGGGTGTCACACTTCTCATCCATCTGCGTACACACTAAAAACGTTGAGATGCGGTTGAATCTCCTATTCCATTGTCTCTTCTCTTTCTCGGATTTGTAATTGGTTGCCAAGTCACATGATGGCCATTCCCCGAGGACTTGACTGAAGAAGGAAAGGAGTGGTAGGAGAAGTGTAATAACAAGTTTCATTTGAAGAATCTTTGCGATACCTTTACCTTTGCATCGTAAAAATTATAAATACAGGAAGCTATTTGTGGAAGGTCAGGGTCATTTCGAGTATATTAGTATAAAAATAGGAACCCCCGCAGCTCGGCTGCGCTTCGCATCGCACTGGCCTCAAATCTCAATGGTTGAAGCGTTGAAGCTTCTTTCTTATTATTATAAAATTATAATCTCTTCTATCCGGGTATTATGATGGAATTTCAAATTACGCGCCATTGTTGGAAAGACTGGACAGGCTATTGTCCAGTCATGAGGGTAGTACCATTATTCTTCATCAGTTTGTTTGAAAATGCCTACTAAAAAGAAGTGATTTACCTCCCGAAGCGTCGAGGTAAATCTAAACCTTTTTCACTTAACGTATCAAGAAAGATTTGATTGAGATTTTCCCAGATTTCCCTGTAGATACGCAAGTGAGAATGTGTGAGACATCTATTGAGAACCTGTTCAACAAAGTCTTCAGCAAAACAAAAACAAGATTTACTTACACGGCGTATTTCCAATACTGTGACTTTACGCGATTAAATGCACAGCAGTTTTGAAAGATGAGAATGAGATCTTCTTGTAATTCACTAATGATCCTGTACTCCACCATACGTTCAGTGCGGATAGTTCTTAAGTCCATTGGTGTTTCAACTTTCTCATAGTATGTGGCAGCTACGTCTGGATGTTGCTCAACTACTGGGATGTGAAATAATTGTTCGGCATCAAAGGTTTCCTGCGAATGAAAACACGATGAGAAATAGGAATTGGCGAAAGGAAATGGTTTTCGCCACTGAACTTACCACTCGATCTAAAATTCCTTCGCATACTTCGAGCATCATGTTTGGTTTCACAATATGTCCAGGCCACTTATCTAGTTGAGGGTAATGCACTTCAGCAACTCGTTTTTCCTTCTTAGCTCTCTTTTTTGGCGATGCTGCTGCTATTCGAAAAACAAATAGGTCACAATTTGAGGCTCGTCTTCAAATCTGAAATAACATAAATCAACCATACTAACTCAGATACTTACTTTGCTTTGTAGGCGCTGGACGCGACCTCTTCTTTCTCGATCTCCGCATCGAAGGCGAACTTTCATTCTCTGAATCTGATTCTTCATCCTCAAATTCAGAATTGGACAAATCAAGATAGCTCGACACGTTTGACTTATGACGCGAAGATGATCTAGTTGCGTCCGGAGAGGATGGTGGAAGATTTTCAAGAGTAGAGGATGGCACCCTCGATGATCTCAATCCTCTTTGTCCGGCCCCTGTCGCCACTTCTGATTCTAGTACGCTTGGTGCGAAATGACGAGAACGAGTGGCCCTGGTGGTACTAGCTGATATCCTCCTTGTAAATGCCTCTTGCAATGATTGAATTTGATTCTGACCACGTCTTGATGATGAGGATCGAGTAGATTGGGGTCTCTGGTTTGGTGTAGATGCAGTTGATCTTGTTGTAGATCGAGTACTTCTGTGGTTCTTCTGCTGCGGAACGACTGGTACTTCATCCTCCTCTTCCTCTGATGAAGAGCTCTTATCGTTAAATTCGTCTTTACTAGATGCCTCCTCGTTTTCAATATTTCCTGACCTTCTCGTCTGCCTTTCATTCATAGACTTTTCACCAACATTCGCTCTTGTGGAAGCCATTCCATTGCTATGGCGACTGCTCCTCCGAACAGGTTCCTCAGATACAGAAATACTATCATCGTCACTGTTGGAGACATGTCGCTGACTTCTTGTACTTCGGTTATGACGCAACGTGTCATTGTTTGTTTCTTCATGTGCCGATTCAACATCACTTTCTGCAGAACTATGGTACTCTTCACCGCCGAGAAGAACTTTCAGTTTGGGCGCGTTTGTCTCTGCTTCGGTTTCTGATTTTTCGTCGCTGTCATTTCCACTTTCGCTATGATTGTCACTCTCTTCTTCAGAGATGTATTCCTGCTGCCTTCTTCTACGTCTGTTTATTTGAATCCTTGGCACCTCTGGGTCTATACCCCTTTCAAGTCGTCGACTTGCTCGTTGAGACCTGCTCGACAATTCCTGATTCAAATTTAGCCCTGTGTCCTGTTGTCGCTGCCGAGGCCCATGGGATCTTTGGCTCCTTTCAGCAATAGCTGGTTCATTCGCAACTGAAATATTATAGTTGTTGCCAGATGATGCATCATTGGAAGAATTTCGTAAAAGAGAGGATGATCTTCGGAGTCTCGTGATTGCGATGACAGCCGTCTCTACCTCTTCACTCCTCTCTCTTTCACATGCTTCGTTACAAATGCTACCAAGTTTCTTGTCAAAGAGCGATATGAATGTTTCAAAGAGCTTGTTTACCTCGTTGGTGATCTCAGAGCCCATTTTATTATATTTGAAGCAGTTATCACGGACAAGCTTCATATCTGCATTCACACTCAAAATGTTCGTATAGTATTTCTTGTGTAATCTCCGTCGAATAATAGAAATATCCATGGGCACCTCAATCATCATTGAATAGTCAACAAAAGATCTCTCGTTCACTGGCGCGGAAAATGTAGCTTTAACATAAACATCTGACTCCAATTCATCTAAAATTTCAATTGCAGCCTTCTCTTGATCGTCTGTGAGACATGTTGGCAGAGGACAATTCTTCTCAGTTCCCTTTACTGTGACATCCCACGAGTTGGCAAGATTATCATCGTCATTATCATATTTGATATGAATTGAGTTATAACCACTTCCTTGAAAGTGAAGTTCGTTTTCGTCGTGAGAAATCGTGCTTAACAATTCACAGCTGAAAGGATTAACTTTGGAGTCTTCAGTTTCCGCGTTTACGTAAAAATCAGTTAGTTCCAACCCTGATGCAATCCCATTCTCATTGATTGTTCTTTCAAGAGACTGGATTCTCCACTTATAAAGTTCTAGTGGTATAATAAAGTCCGATTCCCCATTCTCAAATATGGCGACTTCGAAAGTAGAATTTCTAGAACTTGCAGAAGGTATTGGAAAAAAATCCGGTGACACCCAGGGTACATCCCGATCATGAGAGGTGTGAGGAATATCTGTGAGTTCCAACGTTAATATTGCAACAATACTGCTTATTGGATTTCTGTGGGAAGGGCGTTAGATAGGTTGTTGACAACTGAAGAGATAGACTGTGGACTGCACGAGTATGAAATCTCTCACCTTGATCTACTGCCATAGTATCCGCTGTAGGGGAATCGATAACGAATACTATTGACCGTGCACACAACTATTGGCCAAGGAGCACTCTTGGGCCAAGATTTCCAAGGAGCCCCTGTGGCCGTTTCACACACAGGAAAAGCTCTCAAAGTTTCAGAATGAGCTTTCGAGATATAAACAATTTTATCACCTTCTTGTGGGCAGTACGTCTTCCAACCAGTATAACCTAGCTCACATTCCTCTCTCGTAACCCACTTTCTGTTGACAGAACCACCTTGCGGTAACTTGTATATATGACCAAGTTCAGTATAATCTTTTTTGAAATGGTCTGTTGGGCTTGGATTGGCAGTAAGCATTTCCTCGAAGGCGGATTCATCGGATTCGTATGCGTATTGATTATCGATTCTTCGAGAAAAGTGTCTCGCAGACACACGAGTAGGTTCATTTTGTATTACTTCTTCTAGCTCATCAACATCCCTACGGACATGATTCCTACTTTGACGCCTCCGAGACCTTTGCGATTGATTTCGATTTCTACGCCTCTCTGCGCGTGGACGGTAGTCGTCTAGGTCCAAGTGCTCTTCTTCAGGTTCGTCATCTCGCAGCCTATTTCCTTCTTCATATTCCTCGTCGTCCGTTTCTGCGTCATCGTCATCATTATTCTCTCGTTCCATTTCTTCAAAACCAATCCATCTATATCTATTAGACATATTCCTTCTTCCCGATCCTGTTGCTTCAACTGTTCTCCTCACTGGACTCGTTGAGGATCGATGGTCACGCCGTGCTATAGAAGAACCCTCAAGATTGTTGCCTATGTGAGATGCTTGGGTTGCCCTAGCTTCAATTAAGTTTCTCTTCCCAGCAACGTTTCGAGCTAAAATACCATTTTGTTTTCGAATTAAGGCGCTTTTGTGGTGGATAGAGTCTCTCTCCGAAGAGACTATAGCCTCTAGCAGTGGAATTGGTCCCTCAATTTCTGCGAATGCTTGCTGTATAGAATCGGCATATGCATGACCAGTATGCATGCATCTCGCAGCTTCCGGAGACAGATGAGGCGGGAGCCTAGAACCTCTTTCGATACAATACCCGCTTGCATCATAGAATAAATCATAGTAATCATTAGCAAAATATTGTTCTTGCATCCAAGTGGGTGCAGCAGAGTCGTCATCAAGAACAATGGTTCCATTTGTTCTTTGGGATAATGCACTGATTTTATTTTCCGCCAATTCTTCAGGACACAAGACGTCAATCATTGTAATTCTCCCAGTATCATCTGTGAGAACCAAATGTAAACCATCTGGACTAAAACTCCCGTCCAAGTAACCGCTAACCTTACCACGATCAGCAAGGTTCTCGAGAGCTCCATATTCATGTGTATTGCGATGAGAGAAAATGCATTTTCCGGCGTGTAAATCCCAGATTTTAACAAGCCCATCTGCACCAGCTGAAACAATAATCGAAGAGTCAAATGGATGAGAGGATAGCACAGGACAGGGTTTCTCGTGAGCTCCAGGCAAACCGATGAGACAATTTCCAGACTGACTATGCCACACAAATATAAGATGCGAGCCTGGAATTATTTCGGTGTCAGTCTGTTTCGCTACACATGATTGAGAAGTGATTATTTTTGTATCATCTGCTGTCCATGTTGCAACGTCACACTGAGTATGTAATGACGAATTCTGAGATGAAGAATTCCTTTGACGACGCCTGCTAGTAGATCCCGTCCTTTCGCTTGAAGCATTGGTCCTTTGTTCTATGAGATGTTGTGGTGGTTCCAGACGAATAAAGATTTGCTTGATATGATCTATTTTCGATGATCCATCCAAGCCTTTTGATGTATCATTCCCCCAAGACCAAACTCTTACTACTCCATCCTTTTGACTTGCAGTTATCAGTCGGTCGCCCAGTCTTGAATATTGAATGTCAGTTATCTCGTTATGGTGACCATGTAAAGACGCAAGGAGCGATCTCGTTGACGGGGCTATTGATCGCACAGGATGTATATGAGTTATTATTACATTTAAAAAAAGAAAGGTTAGGGAAAAGTGGCAAACGACTCACCATTATTATATCCGGGTGAAGAGGATCGTGTTCGTTGTAAAGAATCTCTAATCTGACTTTGGAAGATGTTGCTTGGTCCATCCCAAGAGTGAGTATCAAAATCGGTACGATTTTCTTGGTCCAACTTTTCAATTGCTTGGTTCGAATCATCTAACCAAATTCGACCAATGCCATCATCCGATCCTGTAGCAAAATGACCGCCGATAGGGCACCGCGACAAACATAGTACCTTCACCTTTTTACGCCTGGAACGAGTTCCAGCACCCTGAAACTGTGAATTTTCAGGTAACTCTCCATGCAGCAGTCTTGTTAACAACATAACACCTTCATCTATTTCGTCATTGGCAACAAAAGCTCCAATTACTGCCCCAGGCGCATGATTATTATTATTGGCTGCGGCTGCTTCCGCTCCTAAGCCAAACTCGGCACCACGTGGAAGAGGTGGTACATATATTTCTCCATTTCGCTGCTGTGGTTGGTTACCAGATGAAACTTGTTCCTCATTTTCAACATTCGGTGTCGGTGTCAGTGTCAGTGTCGGTGACAACTCATCATCATTGCTCATAATGTTACCTTGCTGCGCAGTGTTAACCTCTTCGTCAGAATTATTCAGCTTATCACCGATGGGCAGCGTATAGTCGACCCTGTTTCTTATTATTTTACATCTTTTCAAAGCAGCCTCTCGAACATCCCACATGCGCGCCAAACCATCACCAGCAATAGATACTAATTGAAACGGAGTCATGGATGACCATGATACCTGCGTGGAAATAAGTATTAGTAAAATGATCTTACAGCTAGAATGGCGCATATTTCATTCTCAAGAAGCTCACCATATTTGCACCACCTTCATGACCTCGTAATATAGCAACTGGGCAGCCATCCGTCATACCCCATACTCGCACATCGCCGTCCTCAGAAGCAGTGGCAAGAAGAGCATTATCAGCACTGACGCCGATATCTGTAATCACACCTGCATGCCCACGAAGTGTGCATACTAAAATCGCACCACGCTGATGTGAAAAGGCTGCATTCCTTGAATCATATTTCTGTTTTTCTCTACTGCTACCTTTTACAGTAGAACCTATTCGGAACAACTTTACCAAATAGTCATCTGCACCAGTCACAAAAAAACGTCCAGTTCGATCAAATCGAAGACAATAAACAGGACAGAAAAGGTGGCTGTTGATGGTGACGACATGAGACAGCCGACGCGATAATAGTGCTTTATTTCTCTGCCTGATAGATACCTCAGAGGTTCTAGTCCCTATCCTCTGACGCAAAGGTCCCTTCCTTTGCTTGATACCCACTCCATATCCTCTACCTATCACATGGCTCAGTATTGAATTTGATTTTTGCCCATGAAGTTTCGAGCTAATGTGAAAGCCAGACGCGGCACTGCGACTAGGATCAATGTATGTACTCCCCATAGCAACACACTCTTTCCACAAGGCGTCTACTACCGATGATGCCATAGCTAGTTCATTTTGCGTCGCGCCACTATGTGTGTTTTGGAATTCGTCAAATCTGCGTCCCAGTTGAGCAATGACTCTCTCATTCTCCAGTTTCTTCTGTGCCAAATTGTCCGATGTTGAAAGTTGACCATCTCTCACTTCGGCAGATGCACCAACACTCGCACAATGAGTCGATAGCAAGGATGTAGCTTCAGTTTCTAACTCTGCCTTTATACGTTTTTGATAAGTGAGAGATCTTTGAATTTGTCGTATTGCCCTTTCTTCCTCCTGAAATTTTGCTCGAATGGAGAGATACCTCTTTGATGCTTGCGCCGCTAGACATTCAACCCTTTTGAAATCTGAGCCGACTATAAGCTTTGCCTCAACCGGAGATGGTATCGATTTATTCTCGTTTTGTTGCGTTGAGTTTGTATTCGAAGTTGAAATATCATCGACATTGACATTGTTCGTTTCTTTGGCACGCAGCAATTGGACAGGTTTTTGTAAAATACTTGGCACCACAACATCCTGTTGCATTATTTGTGAAACACTTGCATTATTTGAAGAGTTCTCCCTTTCATATGCCAGGTCAACCACAGACGATGGTCCAGTTGTGTCATTGAGAACAGCGGCAGAGACAGAACTGCTGGAACCCACTAGCAACTCCAAATGCCTACCCCCCAAACCATCCCAACGCCGGCGTACATCTGCATAACAAGCATTTCGGAGATTTGAATTTGACTTCACCTCTGTATTCCCTCCTGCACTTCCTTCACCAAGACCAAGGGGTGTCTACAAACGAGAACAAGGGTAGTTGAGTCCCGGCTTACATCCTAACAATGATAACAGCACATAATCAAACGAAATATCTTACATTCAAAGTGACTCCAAACATCCCAAGATCAGCAAAGGCACCAGCTAAATCACGAGTAGCTTTCCGCACGCGATAAATGGCATCTTGCTGGGCGATCTTGGCTTCTTCACTGCCATCATTTGGGGTTTGTTCATTTGTATTCACGGCCGCATTTTGGAGCCAATGAGTCACAAGAAATGGCAAATCTGATGACGAAGACTCCATTGCTGGGTCGATGCTCATGTTACAGTGTAGCGCAAATCGTGCGTTCGAAAGGTTTGACGCGTTCCGTGACGGGTTGCGTTACTCTTTTGATAGGATTCAGGTTACTGATTGATCCGGATAAGATTTATGTTTTGTACTCGCGTACCCCGGTACACAGCGATGTGCTGTGCGTAATTTTAATGCTGTGCTTGCTAGCTACGTGCTGGGCGGGCTCTGTTGCTTCAACTTTATGCGCCCCAGGATTTTTCTACGCGCACAGACAGATGCTAGTAGAAAGTCATAAGCGCGCCAAATGTGAAATTTGAAATGTCTCTGAATTTCGAATTTTTAGTTTATTTTTATCTCTTGGCTCTTGGTGGCGATGATCAGTGACCTTGCAGCTTGCACCTTTTTGGGTTCAACATCAAGCATACAGTACCTCCGAATATTTATGGTACGTGTAGATGCGCGGGGCATAACCCTCAACCTCTCCAAATACATTTTGCTCCTGAAATCAAACATCATTTCAGACCAAGGAAAAACAGCAGCACCAGCAGCCAACAGCAGCACCAATGTAAAAGCCAGCAAGCAGTGTTCGCTGCTTCTTGCTTTCTACCAGCGCTTAATATCCATGGAGGAAATCTTGATGGTTTGATCTGAGCAGGCAAATAAATCATCCTCCATATGCCTTGTCTTGGCTTGACATGATACATGCTTCTTCAATTTAAAGACCACTCAAGTACGGCACTCTTCTCATGCAACCATTTGTCAAGGTTCACAACAGCCCCCCCCCGCTTTTGCAGGCGCAGGTACACTGTCAAACGTTTTTCTTTTGCCACATTCGCTTGTGTGGGGGGTTCTTCCAACAGTTCAGGACAATGGTGTTTAGCAAGGAGCTTTTGCAATTTATTTGCCTGTTTGTAATGTAGGACAATCATATTGGGTGCATTCTGCTCAATAGCCTCATACGCCTTGCATGTCAAAATTTCAGGTGACCCAAACCCTATCTCGTCTACTCTGTTCTCAATGAGCTTGACAACTGGTCCCTCATTAAGGATGCAATGTGTCTCATTGCGAGAAATGTTAAATTCTTCTACATCTTTGCGTCTCTTTTTTTCACAGACACGAGAAGTCAAAACCTGCCTGATTCCAGATAGAAGTCGTTCTGTCTCATCTCGGTGCACGTGTATGATCAATGTCTGTCTTGTACCATGTTGGGCCAGATCTACTAATGGTTGATCTCCTGTATACAAGTGTGATGTAATGATTGATGGTAGTTCAAACGAGTCTGTCAAGAAGTTCTTTGAAAGATCGGGTCTGTTGATAAAATTATCGCTCATTTCTTGTTGTTTCATACATTTCTCGGTAAATCGTTTGAGTGATGTACCAGCAGCTTTAGCAGGCATAGTTATGAAAACTTGTGTTGAATTGGAGATGACGGCATCCATTTTCTCTTCAAAATTGAGACTCAAACATTGGGCAGTAGCAGTATGAGTAGCTCCTCCTGAGATCCATGCACCATTACTCCTGCGCGCAGTATCGGCAGCATTAATCAAATCAGTAGCAGCATCCTCTTTATTCAGGTTACTTGTAGTGCCACGATTGGAATCACCGACATCGTCTACTAGACGATCAAGAGCAGCATGAGATGAAGAGTCCACCAGAAACATAACATCAAAACTTCTTAGGATCAAACCCATGGAGACCAGACCAATAATTATCCTCTGCATTTTACCGTTTTTAATCAATCTGCTAGCGGTACTATATAGTAATCCTACTTGATTGCGCTCTGATACCATCATTGTTGTTGCTAGTGAGGTGTGTGGATGTTCAGTAAGTGTAGTTTTAAGGTTTGTCTTGATTATACGAGTATTACTCACTGTTAATGTTATCGGGCCCAATAACAGTCACATCTAAATTTTTCATGCTTCGCCGCCCAAGCTTCGCCGTAGAATTGTTACAAAACCTGACGTTTGAAACGTGTATCAATAGTCTATTAATACACTTTCGAAATTATCTACAACTAATTTTGTTTTTCGATTTCGATTTTTCGATGGTTTTTTAGAACGAACTGCACGGGTCTGAGATCAAATTCAGAAAATAAACACCGACATAACTTTGTCTTTACTTTCAATGTAAATACAATTTAATGATCCAAGTAAAAAGTGGAGCTGCATGTAACATTCCGGAAGCTGTTTAAAAAAATACGCTAGCTCCACATGCAATTCCCAACATACAGTAGGACTGCACAATTCATGTCAAAGACACTTCCTGAAGAACGAAATCCTCGTCTCCGTCCACTGCCCGACTACCTTGGTTGTCAAATGAATTGCCGCCATAGCCACTGTACGACAGTGAAAAATGATCCCCGTGATTCAATACTGATAGGTCATCAACACCGGTATTTCTTCTCTTTTGCCTTATTGCAAGGAGTGCAACCAATGCAAGGAACAATGCACTAATCCCGGTGGCAATTCCAGTTGATGGATGGTCCTCGCTTCCTCTAGAGTCAGGGTTCCCCCCCTCGCTGGTTACCACTACATGAAATGTATTTTCTTTCATTAGCGCCTTGAGGAATTCACAGTGTGGACCATCAAATTCTGGCGGACAAATACATTTACCCGAATCACTGCACATTATTGAAAATAATCGATGTCAATGAGTAAAAATGATGGAACAACAATCTCAGCCTTTCGCATTAGAAACTTCCTGCGTCTAAACTCACGTTTGATAAAAATCAGACTGTACCAAATTATTCACACAACTTCCTCCATTGGTACAAAATGAGGACCCGCCCGCACTGCAATATCCTGTAGCTGGTCGACGGCACATTGCCCCCGCAAAAGCATTTACTTGCTCTGCAATTTCACAATCACATCTCCAACCATTCGCACCGCCCTCTTCACTACTAGCACTAGCAGCTGCAGAATCAAGATTGTTCTGCACCACTGGTCGGCACAAACCTCCATTTCGACAGACATGGGTACCATCGTGATGGTGGCATATTTCTAGTTCGTCCGTTGGTTCGAGACATGTGATGCCTGTCCAACCCAGGGGGCAGACGCAGATCTGTCGGAGTGATCCATCGACAGGCGTGGCTGCTGTCGTGGCTGTAGGTTCGAAGGGGTAGAGAGAGCAGTAGCCTCCGTTGTTACAATTTAAGTTGCATTGGACGGTTTTCATGGTTTACTACAGATGATTTAGTACTGATGTACGAGGTGGTAAGATGTTGTATTATGTGTATTTATGGGTCAGTTCAATGATAGGAGCGAGCATAATAACATAATTTGATGACATGCTTACAACAAGTTCACATCAGGCAGAGTAAAACCAGAAACCAGGCGCACATCATCGTGGACTTTTGAAAAACAGGACATTTTAGGGGGCTTATATAATTACTGAGTCACGGAACGTGTAGTTAAAATCAGTCCCTGATAAAATTCAAAATACCTGGAAGACCTTCGTGGTTACCGCTCTGCACACCTTACTTATTTTCCCCACTTTTCAACGATCTCCTCCAACTCCATCAGTTGATCACATCTTTAGTCTCCAGGTAAGTGTTGTGCTGATGAAGCTCCAAGTACGGACATGCATCCGATATGAAGTGAACTACGCAGAGCAATACCTAATTTGAACGGTGGAGTAGACGTGTAGAGTTGTTTCGTATTTCCTCTCTCTCTCGTTGCAGAAATCTGGTCTCTTCGGAAAAATCATGTGTTTTGTAGATTGAGAGATGGAGGGATGAAATGAATGCCTACAGCGTCCTTACAATGGGGGATCGATCAATCACAATCTGATCCCCTGCAAACCTTCAATTCCTGGCGTTGCTTGCGTGGGTTCATCAGTAAAAGTTATTCTTTTACTAGTAAACCCCGTAATGCTCAGACTGCTCACAGGAACTTTTTTCAGTTTTTCTTTATACCATGTCCGATACCGAACGCAAGTCCAAGCCCGATCTCGTATCCCGTGATTACACCATCCACCTTGCTAAGTACGTCCACAGGGTTACTTTCAAGAAGAAGGCTCCCCGCGCTATCAAGGAGATCAAGAAGTTCGCTGAGAAGGCTATGGGAACCAAGGATGTCCGTATCGATGCCAAGCTCAACAAGTACGTCTGGAGCCGTGGAGTAAGAAACGTACCCACCCGTGTTCGCGTTCGTCTTACCAGAAAGCGTAACGAAGATGAGGACTCTGCTGAGAAGCTTTATACTCTTGCTCAGGTTGTTGAGGTTTCCAGCTTCAAGAGACTTCAGACCGAGAACGTTGATGCTTAAAAAGTCTAAACAAAGAAAATCAAATTAACTTGTAAAATAGAACCATAGAATGCTTTCACCATTTTGTAGGAGTTGAGGTAATGGAATCAGCAGAGGTCATGGATAATGTCATCACTGGAAGTCTTTACATGCCCCCGGTACAAAAGGCACCTCTCATCAGTCACTACACTTATGCGTTATATCAATCATTCTCGAGTTTATATTTTATTCTGCTCAACATGTTTTTGTATGTAGCTTACTTGTAGCTCGCTACTAGGTAGTAGGTTACACATCAAATATTTTGCAATCGCACAAGTACGGCGAATTGAATTTCGCTTCATCTCCACCCTTTTGACCAGGACAAAGTAACAAACGACAGGATAGGCTCTTCTCATATCGAAATGCCAACGAAGCAACATCAAGAACCAAACCCATCAGTCCTTCCACCGATGCGAATCCAGACACAGGCACCGTATCCAATCCCACCCCACAAACACTGGATATACCCAATAACCTCGTAGTATCAAGTTCCAACTCTGCCAACCGACGATCCTCGCAAACTGGAAGCATGAGTCCGCTATACCCAACATTTTGAATGCCAGGCAATGACTTCAAGGCTTTAGTTATCTCAGCTGCTGCAGCAACACTTCCAGTCCCACCAAATGTAGAAACGACATCAATCTGTTCAATAGCGGCTGCGACTGATCCGCCGGCATCTAGTGAGGGATTCAGACTTGTATCAATGCCTTCAAACTTAATCGTGTCATTGCTTTCACTTGCAATTGTTTCACAAAGCTTTGAGAGGGGGGTGAGAGCTTCAGTCATTCCGTTTTTAAATGTAGTGGATATCTTGTCAATTGATTTCGTTTCACCCAAGAGTCTCGTCGCTAACTTTCCATTCTCTAGACCGAGAGAAAAGTGGATTACTTCTTCCTCGCTACTAGAACTTAATGTTTTTGCTGAAGCTGACCTTGCACATGGAAAGAATGGCGTGTAGGGCTTACAGCAAGCAGATGCGCAAAATTGAAAGTTGCCCAACCCATTCCTGACATGTGGAGCATTGTCAAGTTCTGAAATCCTTTTCATACATTCTGCTGCTTTCCTTGCCATTTCAAAATCATCGGGACTTAGGTCTACAGAACACGATAGGCGATGCGAAGTTGACACTATTTCTGGACAGCAGAGGATCTCCGTTGCATCAGTAGCTGGCCCCAATGCAAAGAACTCGATTTGGAAGGTTTTGAGAGTTTCGTCAAGTTCGGACAGTTGATCTTTGATGGCGCCAGGATTAAGATATTCCCCAAAAGGATTTGTCGCTATTCTGAGCGTTTGGACTTCATATCCTGCATCTTTCAAAGTTTGCTCTGTCTGCTTAAGGAAAGTTGCATACTTTGATATTTTAGTTTCGAGAGGTGAATGCTGTGATGTTGATTCGTTATCGGCCCTCCGTTTCTTGGTCCTCCCTGATTGAAAATCTTCAGGTTTCAAGGTAAGAAATGAAGTGACTGCCCGTATCCTGAAGTCCTCTTTCATTGCTAATTGTTTTTGATGTATTGACCAAATTCACAGTTGCAGATGATCAGTATCGGCCAATACGTGTAGTCGTCGCGTAGAAAGTTAGAAGTGCAAGAATTTGTTGATTGTTGATGTGTACTGTATGTTGTTCGATGTACTGTACGATGATGTATCACCGAGCCGTGAAGTTTGATGTTGAATCAAGCGATCAAGCGGTTGAATCAAGCAATCTGTTGAATGTTGATGTTGATGTTTGTCAAATGAGTAGCTGAGTGAGTGAGTGAGTGAGTGAGATGATGAGAGTGAGTGAGATGAGTGAGATGAGTGAGATGAG
>Ga0115005_10001669_pt1 | contig 17737 bp, 16 predicted proteins | sample ArcOceMetagenome_FD_87163 | JGI IMG/M metagenome (GOLD analysis project Ga0115005, IMG submission 87163) | Marine eukaryotic phytoplankton communities from Arctic Ocean - Arctic Ocean - Greenland ARC118M Metagenome | ecosystem: Environmental > Aquatic > Marine > Oceanic | place: Arctic Ocean... | reverse complement strand
TCTGAGATGATGCCTAGTTTTTCTTTTGTCGTGAACTTCTTTGTTCCTTTTTCTGTCTTTTTCATTGCCATAATTACAAAAATATTTTTGTAATCTTGTCCGATTCGCTAGGGGGCTGTTATACCTGACTCCTAAATATATATATATATGAAAAAAAACTTGACTGAAATTTCAGTCAAGTTTTTTTAATTTCTAGTTGCGTCTCAAGATGTACTAGCTTGTGTAAATATCTGTTTTCTTGAATTTCTTAGCAAGTAAAGCATAAAAAATTGGGCGGTGTTTAGTTCTATTTCTAGAACCCATTTTTGCACAAACGTCTAGAATAGCTGCATCTAATTTTGAACCATCTTCTAATCCTAACTTTTTAATTAAGTAGTTATTTTTTACTCGATCTCTCTCTGGAGCTTGAGCACAAGCTACTAGTTGAGAGTTCTTGTTATAAATAGATGGACCTAAAGATTTAGCAACAGCTGTAACCAACTTCATGCTTACTCCTTTGATTTCGTGTTTGTCCATTGATGCTTTGTACTTGACAACTAATTCATCAAATTTGCTCATAACGGATATGTTTAATGTAGGTGGTGAAAAAAAATAAAAGTGCTTTAAAAAAAAGTCTTCTATGTTATCACAGTAAACATAATGTTTTTCTTTAAAAATTAAGATTATAATACTATAATGTTTTCCACATTTTGTATTTTTTTTAAAGATGTAAATGTATTGTTATAATTGTTTGGCTAGTTTGATGAAAATGATAACAAGTTCATCAGAGGATGTTTTGTTGTGATTGGAAATTGATAATATTTTTTTCTTTTTAGTCGGAGTATAACTAAAAATGAGAAAAGAAATAAAAACGATTAGATTATATTTTTTATCAAAAAGTATTGATGTGGATACTTCAAAAAGGCTGCGTTAAAAAATAAAATACCTTTCAATTTTTAATGAAAAAAATCAAAAAGAAACGAGCCAACTTCTTACCTTTGCGAAAAAAAAATCAAACATGAAGTACGAAAATATTTTAGTGAAAAATGTTAGAGGAATTGTAACCTTAACTATCAATCGAGAGAAGGCATTGAATGCATTGAACAAACATGTTTTTAATGAGTTGGAACATTTCTTTACAGTATCAGCGCCTAAGAAAAAAAACTTAAAAGGTGTCATCATCACGGGGGCAGGCGAGAAGGCATTTGTAGCAGGTGCGGACATCAAGGAATTTTTAGATTTCAAAGGGGATGATGCTATGGATGTATCCGCAAGAGGTCAAGGCATTTTTGATTTGATAGAAAAATTTTCTAAACCAGTCATCGCTGCCGTCAATGGTTTTGCTTTGGGTGGAGGATGCGAATTGGCAATGGCCTGTCATATGAGAATCGCAAGTGACCGAGCAAGATTTGGGCAGCCAGAAGTTAATCTTGGAATTATTCCTGGCTACGGAGGAACGCAGCGATTGCCACAATTAATTGGTCGAGGTCGAGCCTTAGAATATTTGCTAACCGGAGATATGATTGAAGCAGAAGATGCTTATCGAATGGGTTTGGCGAACCATGTGGTGCCTCACGGAGAAGAGGTGAAAAAAGCAAAAGAGATCATTGAGAAGATTGCTTCAAAAGCACCAATTGCAGTTGCCAAAGTTATTGAATGTGTGGACGATGCCTACAATGGAGCATTGAATGGATTTGATTCTGAAGTTAAATCATTTGGTGCAGTTGCTCATTCTGAAGATTTTAAGGAGGGAGCGAGTGCATTTGTAGAAAGGAGAAAAGCAGTATTTACGGGGAAATAATTTTTCGTTGAATTTATTTAAATATTAGGGATGTTAGACCGTACGGTCTAACATCCCTTTTGTCTTTTTGATAATTTTTTTTAAAATAATTTGCATCATAATTTTATTATCGTACTTTTACGATTAAATAATTCAACATGGCAATTGCAAAGAAAAATTTATTTACAGAGGAAGAGAATAGAATTGCAGATTTAGCAAAAGCAATCGCTCATCCTGCCCGCGTATCCATATTGTTATATTTAATAAAAAAGAATAGTTGTGTGTGTGGAGATATTGTTGGTGAATTGCCACTTTCGCAGTCAACCGTTTCTCAGCATTTAAAGGAATTGAAACGAGTGGGAATTTTGCAAGGTGAAATTGAAGGAACGAAAACGTGCTATTGCATCAATCCGGAAGTATGGATGGAAATGGGAGACTTGTTTAAAGGGTTGACGGAGAAGTTTAATTGTTAAACCCCCGACCCCTAAAGGGGAGTTTTGGTTTTACTTTCGATGTTGGGTTTTCTTTCATTAATTTAAAGTTTTCTTTAAAATAAAATTACGTCATATTAATCATTCCCTAGTTTTACTTTTTCTTCAATTTATAAAAAATGAAAGTATAAATAAAATTGAAAGGAAAGCCAAAACTCCCCTTTAGGGGTTGGGGGTAAATACTCAATTATGAATACAGGAAAATTTCTTGAATTACTCAATCAAAATGAAGGCAAAGAATTGATGTTTGAATACAAGCAAAATAAATTTGTCCCAGCAGCTTATCACATCACGGAGATAAAAAGCAAACATGTTGATTCAGTTGACTGCGGCGGTATTGCCCACTCTTACGATGAGACAGTTGTTCAACTTTGGATTAGCGGAGAAGAGGAAAAAGATAGGTCAATGGAAACAGAAAAAGCACTCAAAATTTTTAACATCGTTGATGCCAAGACTGCACTTAAAAGAGATACACCCATCTTTTTCGAGTGGGGACATGGAGATTTGTTGACTTCGGTTTACAAGGTACAGGCATTGGAAAATATGGATGAAAAAATTGTAGTTAAGTTATTTGTTCCGCCAACAGTTTGCAAACCAAGAGTTGCTTTGGAAATGGCGCAAGGGAATAGCGAAGGATGCTGCGGAAGTCCATCGACTGGAATGGTTGGATTGGAACAGGCGGCGCGAAAGTGCTGCTAATAAACAATTGAATATCCAACACTCAACAAGGAATAATATCCAATATCCAAGTTACCTCTAATCTCATTTAGTAGGGTAGGTGGAAATTGGGTATTCCTTGTTCAATATTGGATATTCAAAAAATAATAATTTCCCTTCCATGAAAATCCGTTCCCTCCAACTAGCAGATTGGCCATCCGTTCGACGAATTTACCAAGAAGGAATCGAAACTGGATTTGCTACTTTTGAAACCGAAGTTCCCGACTGGGAAACTTGGAATGCTAAATTTTTACCTACTTGTAGATTAGTTTTAGAACATGATTATGAAATTTTAGGATGGGCTGTTTTATCTCCCATCTCAAAAAGGGATGTGTACCGGGGAGTTGCCGAAGTAACTATTTATCGAGATCTAAATTGTCCCCAAAAAGGAATCGGTTCCGTCTTAATGGCAGCGCTGATCGAGTGTTCTGAAAAAGAAAATTTTTGGACTTTACAATCCAGTATTTTTCCAGAAAATAAACCAAGTCTTTGTTTACATGAAAAATTTGGTTTTAGAGTTGTCGGAAAAAGAGAGCGAATCGCGCAACGGAATGGAAAATGGAAGGATATTATTTTTATGGAGCGTAGGAGTTCTATTGTTGATTGATAATCAATGACTTATACAATTTATTTTTACTTTTATGAAAAAAAGAGTACTTTTGTGGTTGAAAAATTAAACATATTTTATTCCCATTTCCCTAGAATGGAAAAGAAGGGAAATCGTAAAATTTTAAAACATGGCGTACGACGTAGCTTCTAGCATAAATGAGTTGCTATTTGAAAAGAATTCAGTTATTGTACCTGGCTTTGGTGGGTTTGAACTTAAACCACAACCTGCCAATATTGACCATATCAAATCGACTATTTCTCCACCAAATGAGGTTCCTTCTTTTAATAAAAACTTGACAATCAATGATGGTGTTCTGGTAGATTATATTCAAACCCAAAATGAATGTACGTTAGGACAAGCCAATAAAATTATAGCAGATTTTGTGGCTGAGGTAGAAGGTAAAATTGAAAAAAAAGAAATTGTTGAGTTCCCTAAGGTGGGAAGAATTTATAAAGATTATAATAAGTTACTTCAGTTTTTGCCATACGATACTAATTTTAATGTTGATGCATTTGGTTTGCCAACTATTGAGATTCATCCTTTTTCGAGAAGTGAATCTGTCAAAAAAGAAACGGCTATGATGGCTGCCGCTTCTCTTGATTTGACCAACGCACCTAATGAAACTACTGAGGTGAAAATTCCAATTTTTGAAGAATCAGCTCCGAAGCCGATGCGGGAAGAAATTAGAGTGGGAGGAATTCCTGTGGAGGATGATAAAGGTTTTAGATGGACACAACTGACGATGTCTTTATTGATTTTGGCTTCAGTTGTTTTGGTCACTTTGAGTTATTTTTTGCTTCGAAATGATAACCCACAACAAGCTGCGGATGGAAATCAAGTAACTGTGCCCACGACGGTCAATGATGATAAAAAAATAAATAAAGCTCCTTCTATCAAAGATGCTGAAATCACCACTTTGCCAGATGATTCCAATTCCGAAAATGACCAAAGATTAGAGGATGATATCTCTTCAGGAAATTCAATCTCAACTGAGGTGGAAGATCCGATAGATGATTCAGAAGTTAGCTCGGTTACTTCTAATAATTCTACTCCTGAGAATGAATGTATCATTATTGTTGGTCAATTTGGAAGTGAAAGTAATGTGAATAAAATGATTCGAAAGCTTGAAGAGGATGGCTACGTATCTTATGAAGGTTGGAGTGAAGAGAAAAATTTAAAAACGGTAGGGATAAGATTTCCTTATTCAAGTGATCGTAAAAAAGAAAAAATGCTTCGCAAAATTAGATCTAAATATCATCCTGATGCTTGGATCTTAGGCGAGTAAAGAAGTTTGGAAAAACACTTTCCTAAACATCGATTTTAAAGCGCGTAGCAAAACTTTTGTTTTGTTACGCTTTTTTTTTGAGACCGCTGCTGCGCTGCCAGAGGTCAGACCGTGCGCTGCGCTTACTGTCAGATCGCCGCGCTGGCAGATTGACGAGAGTATTTTTTCTGTGTATTGTAACCGTCAGTCTTTCAGCGCAGCGGTCTAGTATTATAAGTTTTTATAAAAATGCTGAGAACATATTTCCTCTTTCCCATTTTTTTGGCGAGTAACTTTCACTTGTTTCCCATTTCCTTTTTTTTCTATAAAAAATTCCAAACTACATTTTTCAATTGCCTGTGCAGCACAGAGATAAATCAAAATTTCCTTCTCCAAAATTTCAAACTGAAACGAAATCGGAAAATCAAAACTATTCAAAAATCTCAAATCTTTGTGCCCATAAACAACGGTCGCATCTGAACCAATCGGAGTGTATCGAGATGCTTCCGTATAAATATCCAAACTATGAGGATGTCTTTCCACGATCTCCAAACCTGCTTCTAAAATCAAGTAGTACATAATTCCACTCAATTGACAAAGTCCGCCCCCATAATCTAAATCTAATTTATTGCCGACTAAGTTGCGACCTTTTTTAAAACCATTTTGAGGAGTTGGTGGAGGAATCAAATGCCAATAGGAAAAAATTTGCTGAGGTAAAATTTCTATATTTTCAATTTGCCGGATAGCTAGTCGCAAATTGTGTTTTTTGTTTTCCGAAAAATCATTTTTCCGAATCGGTTGACTCATCGATGATTGACGAGGAAGAGAAATACGGGTAGCATTTTTTTTTACCAAAGAAAAATAGCGAGCGGAGAGAACATCTCTTACCAAAGTAAAAAGTACTCGAAGTTGAAGACGAAAATAGGGAGGAATTAATTTTTTCAAATATTAGTCTATTAAAATTTTAACCATAAAAAAAAATCATAATCGACTTTTTTTTTGTGAAACTTTTATGCCTTTGTGGGGTAAAAATTATTTTTTCCTTAAAAATACAAAATGATACGAAGCCCATTTTTTCAAAAAAGATTGACATAACCAAGAATCTACTGTCCTGAAAAATGACCGCAAAGCAACAGGTACTCGATGAATTGGAAAAATCAAAACACCTTCATATCCTTCCATTTCAAATAAGTCACCAGTCAACTGCTGAATAGAATTGACCTCCAAAGCAGTATTTCCATGCCATCCCTCTTTCTTATAATTAATCAATTTTCTACGAGCCTTTGACGGAAAATCAAAAATCAAAATTCCATTTGGTTTTAAAATCCGATGTGCTTCTCGAATTGTTTTTTGAATCGTCTCTAAATCCAAATGCATAAAAACGTGTAAACTATAAATCGCTTCGAACGATTCTTTTTCAAAAGGCATCTTTGAAATATCACTTACCGTCAAATGATGTTGGGGAAATTTCACTTTAGCTTGCCTAAGCATGCCCTCGCTAAAGTCAACTCCATTTTCCGCAAAATCTAAAAATCGTCCAGTTCCACAACCAATATCTAAAATCATTTTTTTTGCAAGATGACCCAACCTCTGCACCAATATTTGTCGTTCCTGAAAGTGAAGGTATTGTCCATAAGAGTTATTAAAACGGTCATCATCATATTCTGAAGCCAATTGATCGTAGTAATTTTTTATAGCCGTTTTTTCTTCCATTATTGTGAAAAAATTGAATTTGGTAAGAGAATTTAAAAGCGAAAATATATTTTTCCAATCTTAAGTTTTATGAATTATAGTTGGTTTTTGGTTTTTTATTGAAATTAAATTCTTTTTTAAATAAGTTGTAAGTCTATATTTAGAATTTTATTTTGTGAAAATGCTTTTTTTAGCGAACTATTCATTCTACATTTGTGTTCCAAGTACAAAAGATATAAAGCAATATCTGAAAAGCAGAAAATTGCTCCTTCTAATACAAAAATGAGAAAACTATTGGTCTTGAAAATTTATTAACTCCAAATTTTTAAACACCCAAATACGATAGTAGGTTTGTAATGTTTATGAAAACTAAAAATGGTCTTATTCTCGCAAAGGCGTAAAGGTTTATTGAAAAAAATCAATCGAATTTTATACTTTATAACTAAGCGTTTTTGCGAGAATAAAATTTTCCTTCCCAGAAGCACATTTCAAAAATAACATATATTTTCTTTTAAATGAACTATTGTTTTTTTTTTTGAAAAAGTGAAGTTCAAAATACGAATTTTAGATTTTTAAAATCGTGGTTTGTGGTTCACTTATTTTAATTTTCTTAATTATAAACTTAACAAGCGATGTTAAACCAAGTACCAAGAATTAAACATTCAGATCGGAATCATTTTTTTTTAATAGCTGGCCCTTGTGCGATTGAAAGCCGAGAAATGGCATTTGAAATAGCAGAGAAAGTAAGTGGAATCTGTGATCGATTAGAGATTCCATATATTTTTAAAGGATCGTATCGAAAAGCGAATCGATCAAGATTGGATTCTTTCACAGGTATTGGAGATGAGAAAGCGTTAAATATTTTGAAAGAAATAGGGGAAAAGCTCCATTTACCGGTCACGACTGATATACATACAGAGGAAGAAGCAGCAATGGCTGCTCAATATGTTGACATCCTTCAAATTCCTGCTTTTTTGTGTCGGCAAACTAACTTGTTGGTTGCTGCAGCAAAAACTGGAAAAATTGTCAATATCAAAAAAGGACAATTTGTAAGTGCTGATGCCATGAAATTTGCGATGGACAAAGTGGTGCAATCTGGCAATGATAAAGTTTGGTTGACAGAGCGAGGAACGACTTTCGGTTATCAAGATCTGGTAGTTGATTTTCGAGGAATCCCTCAAATGCAAAGTTTTGGGGCGCCGGTGGTTTTGGATTGTACACATTCTTTACAGCAACCGAATCAAGCAAGCGGAGTAACGGGCGGAAAACCTGCCTTGATTGAAACCATTGCAAAAGCTGGAATTGCCGTAGGAGCGGATGGATTATTTATCGAAACTCATCCACAACCCTCTGAAGCTCAGTCAGATGGAGCAAATATGTTACCACTTGGCCATTTGGAAGAAATGCTAGAATGTTTACTAAAAATTAGGCAATCGTTAAATTTTTAAGAATTTAATTTTGGTAAAATTTGACATTACGTAATATTAGCCTTAGATTAAAATCAGGTCATCAAATCATCAAAATACGTTTATTATGAAAACACTAAGAATTTTAACCACGGTATTGTTAGCAATCATGATTGCAAACACAGCAGTAGGACAGCAAGCAGAAAAGATTTTAGTTAAATCATTTAACTTGAAAGGTAATTCAATTGTGTTGATGGATGTATCAGGAAATGTCGAAGTACAAGAACATAAAAGTGATTTTATTCGTGTTCAGATGGCTATCGAATTGACCAATGGAACCTCTTCTATTTTGACTTCCTTGATCAAAGCTAAAAGATATAATTTGGTTGGAACAGTAGCTGATGACCAATTAGTTTTAAATATGCCAAGTTTAGAAAAACAAGTTAAAGTAGGTGGAAAAGAGTTAACTGAAAAAATTTCATATACCGTTTTTGCACCTGTGGATGTACTTGTAAAATTATCAAATGAATCTTCAGCTAGTAATGCGGTTGATAAAGATTCGTCTGAATTATAACATCATCGTTTAATCTTCGTTTTTAGAAGGGTATGACACATAGTTAAGTAAGTGTTATACCCTTTTTTTTTGTTATAATTCGACTATTTTTGTAGCCACATTTTGAACAGACACTTAGATAAACTAACATTTTATGAAATATATCATCACCTTATTATTGGTTAGCATTGGACTATTGGCAAGTGCTCAAGTAAAAAGAACAGTACATCAAACGTTTGAATTGGAGGATGAAAACTCTCAGGTGACTTTAGATGTTTATGATGGGTTTGAAACGGAAGAGTGGTCGAGTAATAATATAATGATTGTGACCACAGTTACCTTGGAAAGTGGTGCACAGCATCTTTTAGATATTTATGTAAAACAGGGTAGGTATGATATTGAAGCAACGGATGAAGGAGAAACAAAAACTTTAGTTTCAAAAAGTAAAGTGCGATTAGGAATGAAATATAAAGGTAAAGGAGTTTATGAAATCGTAACAGTAAAAATGTATATCCCCGAAAATTATGAACTTAAAGGAAATAATCGGTTAGTCAAAAAAGTAGCCGAAACTGCTTCGTCGGCTGATCAATAATTGAAATAAATTTTACAAAAAAAGGCATCTTTCGAATTGTTCGCAAGATGCTTTTTTTGTTATTTTGAAGTATTAAACCAATCTTAGGAAATTATGAAAGCTATTTTGTTTTATTGCTGTATTTTTAGTTTTATCGCATTATTTGAAAGTTGTCTTGGGACTCCTCCTTCGGAAGAGTTTACTCAGCATTCAACTGATAATCATTATGAAGAAATTCAAAAGGGAACATTGATGTATGACTTTTTAGATAATGAAACCTTTGAATCTTTTATTGAAAAATTTTCTTTGGATAGCTTGTTTCAAGAGAGTAGAGTGGTGTTTCCGTTGAAGAAAAAATTCTTGAATGAAAATTTAAAGTTAGTGGAAAAGTTAGTGGAAGCGGTAGATTGGTGGAGAGTAATTTTAGAAGCAACGGATGATTATTCGATGCGATATTTTGAAAATAAAAAAGGGAGCCAGGGAATTGTAGAATTGAGAGGGAAGGAAAATGGAATTAGTATTACCTATATTTTTGAGTTGAAAAGAGGGGAATGGTACTTAGTGGGAATGGAGGATTTATCAACTTGACAGGGCTTCCAGCGACTGGCTTCCAGACAGCCTCTGGTTCTCTCCATTTTGTTACAAAACCAGAGGTTGGCTGGAAGCCAGTCACTGAAAGTTATCGTTTAAAATATAATTTTAAAATAAATGAGCTACCAAATACCTTCCAGTAATTTTCTCGGAAAACCCTTCGATGCAAAAAAAACGTACACTATCGTAGGAGCCGGAATCAGCGGGTTACTGCTTGGTTATCAATTGAAAAAGGCCAAGGTTCCTTTTAAAATAGTGGAGCAAAATGACTTTGGTGGAGGTATATTACAAAGTGTTCAAACTGATTTTGGATTAGTCGAAAGAGCCGCTAATGGTTTTATTTGGTGCAAAGAAATTCAGGCGATTAGCGATGATTTAAGATTAGAAATTCTATCTCCCAAGTCTACTTCTAGTGCAAGATATATTGTAAAAAATAAAGAACTCCGCCGGATTCCACTTTCCTTTTTTGATGCGATAAGATTGATCAGGACTTTTACCAAAAAGCAAACTGGAACTTTTGAAACACTCGAAGATTTTGGTCATTATTTTTTAGGAAAAAAATTAACTGCACAAATTTTGGAACCTGCCTTTCAAGGGATTTATGGTGCTCCTGCTGCTCAACTAAGTTTCCCTGGAGCGATGACTCAGCTCGCCAATGCTTTCAATGAAGTTAATTATTTACGTCCTGCATTTAAAAAAATGCGAGGTAACACAACTGCTTCTGAAAGGAAAAAACGTGCTGCAGGAACGCATGGATTTAAAAATGGAATGGGGGAATTCAGCCAAAGACTCACCGAATATTTACAAAAAGAAATAGAATGGAATGTCGATGGGCAAACCTTAAGGGACGAAAAAGAAAATTTGATTCTCACTACTCCAGCCTATGTTTCAAAACATTTTTTTCACAATAAAGAGGAAAAGATGTTCCAACACCTGAATTTAGTGAAATATAATACTATGATCTCAGCAACTTTATTTTTTCCAAAAACAGCTTTTGAAAAATTTAAAGAAGGATTTGGTTGTTTGATTCCGCGAAAGGAAGGACTTAATATTTTGGGTATTTTATTCAATTCTTGCATTTTTGATCATCGAGTGAAAAACGATGATTTGATTAGTCTGACCTGCCTTTTGAGAGATGACTCTGCGAATAAAGAATGGCTGGACGAAGATGACAATCAGCTTAAAATGTTGATCATCAAAGATTTAAATATATTGTTTGGCGTCAAGCAAAATCCATTGGAAGTGGTGATTACCAAGTGGGAAAATGGAATTCCACTTTACAGTCCGACCCTTTATGGGAGTTGGTTTTCTATGGATGAAATATTAAAAAAACAATTCCCCAATCGAAATTTATTTGGAAATTACACCGGGGAAATTTCCGTGCGAGCTTTGGCACAATCTTCATATAAAATCATTAGAAAATAAAACTTCGTGTACGTATTTACTTTTTGCCCAAAATAAATTATTTTTATGGAAATAAAGTAATATTTTCTTTCGTCAAATTCCTCCCTTCAAGTTAATTCAAATATGTTTTCTTTATTTACGAATCTTCCCCTCGAAATGAACCAACAATTATGCAAGTTCCAAAACTTAAATTAGCACTTGTTGCATTTTTTATTTTCTTCTCTTTTTTACAATCCAATGGTCAATCGACTGGTTGGAATTTACTTCGTGAAGATCAATTGTTGGCAGCTAAGGCGGCTTTTGTAGATGTATTGTTACAAAGTCCGCAAGATGAAGATGCTTTGTGTGGAATGTTGTTTGTGTCGGAGGTTTTGCAAGACCAAATAAATTATAAAAAATATGCCAACCAATTAATTGAAGCAACCTGGAGTAATGAAAATTTTGCGCTGTTTAAACATTTATACAAAGGTTCGCCTGACCAAATATTAACCAACAATCTTGACCTATCTTTTCAACTTAAAGCAACGTTAGTGAAGGCAGAAATTCAATTTAAAAATAGAAGTTTTGAAAAAAGTTTAGCGACCATTCAGTCGGTGACTCAAGATTTTAATTGGAGTGTGATTGGCGCTTTTGAAAACATCTCTGGAAGTGGACATATCGAGCAGCAGCCATTAGAAATTGAAAGTTTTAAGCCAAACAGAATTTATAAAAATGAGCATGGTTTAGCCATGAAATGGGTGCAACGAATCCAAAGAGCACCTAGCGGTGAAATTAATTTCAATGAAAATTTAGCCTACCAACGGCACGGAACTTATTATGCCAATACTTTTTTGAGCTTGGAAAAAGAGGAAACGGTTCAGCTCCGAATCGGTCGCACCACGCCGATGAAAATTTGGTTGGATGACGATTTAATTTTTGATAAAAAAGATAATATAAAATATTGGAGAGACGGGGAAATTATTGAATTGACTTTAAAAGAAGGCACGCATAGAGTTCTCGTGAAGACTTCGACTTATGTGGAGGATGGAAGTAAAAGTAAATTATATTTGAGTTTCAATGACCAATATGACGAAGGTGAAATCAATTCAAATTTTGAGTGGGATTTTCAAAGAAATTCCATTGAAAGTAAAACCTATAAAAGCCGTGGAAATCAAACTGCCAAGTTTGCTTTTCGAGTAACCGATACGAATGGGAAGTTGATGGAAAACATTTCGAGTGATTTTTTAGGAAAAAATAAAACCCGAAAATACGAACCAAAACTAATTGAAAAACAGTGGATAAAATCGCTTCAAAATAAAATAGCAAAGGATTCGACTGATTGGAAAAATTATTATTTGTTAACAAAAATGTTTTTGTTGATGGAGCTGAGTGAAGCAGGAGAGGAATGGCTTTTTTCCAAAATGAAAGCTCATGAAAATGAATTTTATTTTAAATTTTTATTCGCAAAAATACTAGCTGCCAACGATAAGGGGGGATTAGCAGAAGTATTATTGAGTGAGGTTAACTTGGCTAAAACGCCTGTAATTGCTAAGTTGATTAGCCAATTAGGGAAAGTAGATCGTAAAAATGATGTAGCCAATTATCATTCTCGAGTGAAACAAATTTTATATTTTTCACCAACTCATAAAGATGCTTTGATGGCATATTTGAATTGGTTAAATGAGTATGGAAAAGAAGGAGATGAAAAAGATTTCGTTCGAAAATTTTTAGCAGATTATCCTAATTCGGATTACCGAGATTTGTTTTTAAAATATTTGACCGACAATAAAAAGGAGGAGGTGGATTTTGAAAATGAAACAAAAAAGCAAATTGAGAAGAAAGGAATTGCAGCTATAGAAAAGATAAAATTTCAGTTTGATGAATATGATTATTTGGATGCGATTGCTTTTTACAAAAGAAAAAAGAATGATAAAAAAGTAATCAAATTATATGAAGACTTGATTGAAATATTGCCTTATCGATCTTATTATTTGAAAGAAAAAGCAGAATTTTTAATGGAGCAAAAACGATGGGATGATGCGATTTCTTTTTTTGAAAAAGCAATGTTATTAAATCCTTTTCATTCTCGAACGATGGAAAAAATTGGAGATATTTATTTGAAAAAAAAGGAGGAAGAAACTGCTTTGAAATATTTTCAAACTGCTAAAGAAATAGATTTAGCTACTCAGAAAGGAAATTATGTGCTCAATAGATTGAGGAAAAAGATAGATGGAATTACTGGTTTGGAATTTCCAAAAAAATATTTCCAAGATTTTATAACAGTACAATTCCAAAAAGATAAAAGCTGGGAGGATAAATATAAAAATGCGGAATCTTTGATTTTAATGTACAATGTGCAGGCGACATTGAATGAAGAAAATCGCTTAAAATATCATCAAAAATTATGGATAAAAATATTGAATTTGGCAGGTGTCAATTATTGGACAGAAGCTGATTTTAGTTTTTTGGGAAAGATTCGAAAAGTGAAAGTAATTAAAGCAGATGGTTCTGAAGTGACACCTTCTCATAATTGGAATTTAGTGGTTTTTCAAAATTTGCAACCAGGAGATTTGATTGAGATTGAAGGTTTTTCGAATGGAGATATGACTCGCGAAATTCCTAATGAAATGTATCATATGGCTTGGTTATCGATGGAAATTCCAATTTATAAAAGTGTTTTTGAAATAGCTTTACCAAAGGGGAAAACACTTAATTATGTTTGCAATAAAGTGAATTGCGATCCTGTAATCCGAGAGAAAGACGAAGTAAAAATTTACACTTGGGAAAATAATGATACTCCTAAAAATGAACATGAAGAAGCTGTTTTGGACAAGATGGATAAGTTTGCTTGGCTGATGTTGAGTACTCAACCTGATTGGAAAGAAGTGGTCAAATGGTACGAACGAAAAACTTATCGCAGACTCGAAGCAAACTATGAAGTCAAAAGTCAGTTGGCGAAAATAGTTAATGATGGCATGACCGATGAAGAGAAGGTGCGAGCCATTTATAATTATTTGACGACAGGAATTACCTATTCCCATGTTTCTTTTTTGAACTCGAATTATGTTCCGAAAAAACCTTCTAAAACTATTTGTGGTGGAATTGGTGATTGCAAAGATGTGGCGTCTCTGATGATTTCGATGTTGCAGGAGTTGGACATTGAAGCCTATTACGTTTTGGTGCGCACGAGTGATTTTACGCGACAAGAATCTCGACCTTCGGTGTTGGCATTTGATCATGTGGTGGTGGCTTATCGACTGGAAGGGAAGAAGATGCAGTATGCAGATTTGACGACAGATTATTTTTCTAACAATGTACTTCCAAGATTTGATAATGACCAATGGGCGCTTTTAATTAAACCAAAAGAAAGTGAGTTATTTCGTTTGCCGAATGATCAATTAAATGCGTTAAAGAATTTCGTGAAAATAAAAACCATTGCTCGAATTGAAGAGGAGCGGAATCTTGAATTGCAAGTAAAGATGGAAACCAAAGGTGTCGTCGCTGGCGAGTGGCGAGAGACGCTCAATAATAAAACGACTCAAAATGATCACCTTTTATTTTTGACAGAAAACTTGGCTACGGCCGAATTTGATCATTTAAAGATTCGAGATTTCTCTTTCAAAAATTTGCAAGACATTGATTCTAGTTTGATGACTTTCTTGGAATTGAAAGCATTTCATCATTTAGAAAAAGTGAGTAATTTTCAAATTTTACAAATTCCAATTTTGCATCCAATCACCACTCGGACTGCTCTGTTTGGAGAGGTGCGACATAATAATTTGGCGTTGGGCGAACTATTTAATTTGGCACCGAGCGAGCAAGTCATTGATTTACAAATCCCCAATGGTTATGAGTTGCTTGAAATTCCGAGAGATATTATTTTGGAAAATGAGTTTGGTCGGTACGAGCTGCTTTTTATAAAGCAGGCGTCAGGTGTTCAGATTTTGCGAAAATTGCTCTTCAAGCAGCACTTTGTTTCGAGCGATGCTTATGCTGATTTTAAAATATTTTATCTGGAATTGTTGGATGGAGATCGGACGAAGTTGGCGATTCGGGAACGGACGAATTTACTGAGACGGTAGTTTTTATTATCACAAAGTTAATTGTAAACCTTTTCTCACTCCAAATGTTTCGTTATTAGTTTTTATAAATAAGATAAAATCATTAAAACATGTTTGGACTATTCAAAAAAGACCCAGTCAAAAAATTAGAAAAAGAGTATCAATTACTCATGGCAAAAGCGATGGAAATTCAACGCTCTGGTGATCTCAAGCACTATGCTCGCCTTATAGAAGAATCAGAAACTATTCAAATGAAAATTCAAGAATTAAAGAATGGAAAATAAAAATTACCTAGTTGTCGGAGGTAGTTATGGTATCGGTTTGGAAATTGTAAAAACGTTGGTTGCTCAAGATGCCGAAGTTTATGTCCTTGCTCGAACGAATGAAAATCTCCCAATTTCTACTAATATTCATTACCAAGAATTTGATGTCCTTGGTGATGATAAAATTGATCTGCCTGACGAATTGCATGGCGTAGTTTACTGCCCCGGAAGTATCAACTTAAAACCATTTCGATCTTTAAAGCCAGATGCGTTTCGGTCTGATTTTGAAATCAATGTGATTGGAGCAGTAAAAGTTTTGCAAGCGACGCAACGACTTTTACAAAAAACGGAACACTCTAGCGTCGTACTTTTCAGTACCGTTGCTGTAGGTCAAGGGATGCCCTATCATGCTTCGGTGGCAGCTTCGAAAGGAGCAATTGAAGGTTTGGCAAAAACGCTTGCTGCAGAATGGGCACCGAAAGTGAGAGTAAATTGTGTTGCTCCTTCGCTGACTGATACGCCACTTGCGGCTAGATTATTATCCTCTGACGAACGAAGAGAAGCTACCGCTCAGCGGCATCCGCTCAAGCGAATTGGAACAGTTTCCGATATTTCAGAAGCAGTTTGTTTTTTACTTTCCGAAAAAAGTGGATGGATGACTGGACAGATTTTAGGAGTGGATGGAGGAATGTCTGCGTTGAAAATTTGATCAGGAAGTGAAAGTTGCTGTTGAACTGTTTTCGCTTCGCTAATTGTTTTACTGTTTACCTCCGTGTGGAATAAATAATTGGTTCTTCACAAATTTTTGAAAACAGTAGAACAGCGAGCAAAGCGAAAACAATTTAACAGTTAAATAATAATTTGATATTTCATTTGAAGTTAAAATATAAAGGACTTGTTCTTATATCCTAACTTTCCTCTTTCCCTTTATTTTTATAATAATAATAAGTAGAAGTTTGTGAGCGAACAGGCATTTCGGAATTTCCTTTGCTAATCAGATTTTGATTATTCTGATCAATAATCCTTGCCTTGACATTATCTTGAAGTTGAATAGCGATGATAGATTTTATTTCTTTTTTTATGTCATTATCATAAATTGGGAAAGCTGCTTCGATTCGTTTACTCAAATTTCGATACATCCAATCGGCCGAAGAAACATAAATTTTTTCCTCTCCATCATTATGAAAAATAAAAACTCGGCTATGTTCTAAAAACCGATCAACAATACTTATCACCTCAATATTTTCACTTAACCCTTTGACTCCTGGAGTCAAACAGCATAATCCACGAACAATCATTTTTATTTTTACACCTGCCTGGCTTGCTTCGTAGAGTTTGATAATCATTTCTTTATCCTCCAAACTATTCATTTTCAAAATCATCCGAGCCGTTTTTCCAGCTTTGGCATTGGCAATTTCTTTGTTGATCATTTTTTTAAGATCGGGTCTTAAATTAAATTGTCCCACCAACAAATGTTGAAAATCCTTCGGCCGATGATCGACTGATTCTAAAATGGAAAATACTTCATTGACCTCTCTGGTTATTTTTTTATCTGCGGTGAAAAATCCTAAATCAGTATAAATTTTTGAGGTGTCTTCATGGAAATTTCCAGAACTTAAGTAAGTGTAGATTTTGGTTTTATCATTTTCAATTCTTTTAACCAAAGCTAATTTTGAATGCACTTTTAATCCTGGAAAACTATAATGAACTTTCACTCCTGCTTTCTCCAAACTCTCTCCCCATTTTAAATTAGCTTCTTCGTCAAACCTTGCTTTGATTTCAATAAAGGCAAAAACTTTTTTTCCAGATCGTGCTGCCTTCATTAACGCTTGCATAATTCTAGACTTTTTGGCTACCCGATATTGAACGATTCTAATTTCAGAAACATTTGGATCATTGGCGGCATCTTCAAAAAATCTAATCACCGGTTCATAAGTATGATAGGGGAAATGAACCAGATGATCCCTCTTTTTTATCTCCTCAAAAATACTTGATTCTGGAGTGAGCGCAGGGTAGGGTAGGGGAGGAAGTGGGGTGTTTTTCATATGGTCTTTTCCAAAACTTGGGAATTTGAAAAAGTCAAAATTATTATGATATCTTCCTTCTGGTAGCAAATCGTATTTACTCAATTCAAAAGATTCAATCAAGAAATCTAATAATTGAGGAGGCATATTTGTATCATAAACTAGCCGCGAAGCAGGACCAACATCTCGTTTTTTTAAGCTGTGTTTTATTTTTAATAGAAGATCCCCCGAAAATTCATCGTCAATATATAACTCTGCATCACGTGTCAACTTTATAGAATAAGAATTGACAATGTGATAACCTGGGAACATCCAAGTGACTGCTCGTCGAACAATATCATCCAACATAATA
>Ga0115005_10001668_pt1 | contig 17741 bp, 12 predicted proteins | sample ArcOceMetagenome_FD_87163 | JGI IMG/M metagenome (GOLD analysis project Ga0115005, IMG submission 87163) | Marine eukaryotic phytoplankton communities from Arctic Ocean - Arctic Ocean - Greenland ARC118M Metagenome | ecosystem: Environmental > Aquatic > Marine > Oceanic | place: Arctic Ocean... | reverse complement strand
CGGAAGTGGCTTATCTATGGATGCAAATACCGCGTTACAGCTTTTACCCATTTACCTGCAACAGATGGAACAACAACTGAGTACTGATGGTTCCTATATGTGTGGTGAACAAATCAGTATTGCAGATTTTTCAATTTATCACTGCCTTTGGTTTATCAATAATAACGCTGGGGTTTGTATGTTACTGGAGGGTTATCGTCAACTTAATCTGTGGTTTGAAAATATGAAGGCTATTGGGCACGGGTTTCCAACCAGTATCGATGCAACAGCTGCCATTGATGTTGCACATTCGGCACCGACAGTATCGTTTTCGAATAGTGAATTTTTGGTGGTGAATGGTTTTGGGTTTGGTGATCGTGTTGAAATTATACCGACTGACTATGGTATTGCTCCAGTCACCGGTGAATTGATAGTGTCTAAAACTGATGAAGTTGCGGTTAAACGAATGGATGAAAAAGTAGGTGAAGTTTATGTACATTTCCCTCGCGTTGGATACAAAATGATCACCGCGTAAAATGATCGAATATTTATTAAAAATACGTATCTTTAACTTAGTCAACTCTTTTTTGTGAGAAAAATATGACAGGCTTTACAGCTGCGGATGTACCCGAGCAAATGGGAAAAACAATAGTTGTCACTGGTGCCAATACAGGTTTGGGCTTTGAAGTGGCAAAAACCCTAGCAGGCAAAGGTGCCCGAGTATTATTAGGTTGTCGTTCTTTGTCGAAGGCGCAAGCAGCTAAAGACAGAATACTTGGTATATTTCCTAAAGCAGATGTTGTTATTGTCGAATTAGATTTAGGTAGTTTGGTATCCATTCAAAAAGCGGCGCAGCAAATTAATCAAGAGCTTAGACTGGATATATTGATCAATAACGCAGGTATTATGGTGCCACCATTGGAGTACACACAAGATGGTTTTGAATCACAATTTGGTGTTAATCATTTGGGGCCATTTGTATTAACATCACTATTATTAGATAAAATTCGTGCCACAACTAATGCCAGGATTGTGAGCACTGCAAGCATTGCCCATAGAAAGGGAAAAATTAATTTTGACGATATTAATGCCAAAAAATATTACAGTGCTTGGGCGTGTTATTCACAAAGTAAAATTGCAAATCTGTATTTTGGTTACGAATTACAACGCCGTTTACACGCTATAGGTGATAACACAATCTCAGTTGTGGTTCATCCTGGGGTAGCTAACACAGAGTTGCCTCGATACATCCCGAAACCTTTTATGTTGATGATGCCTGTTTTAAAACTTTTTTTTAATTCGGCAGAGCAAGGTGCTTGGCCAACTTTGTGTGCCGCAACTATGGCGGGTGTGAAGGGTGGAGAATACTACGGGCCTTCTAAGCGAGGTGAAATCTCGGGGCCAGCGATTAAAGTTAGGTCGAATAAACGTAGTTATAGTGAATCAATTGCAAAAAAGCTATGGGATTTGTCTATCGAGATGACCGGCGTTAGGCCAAGCTTATAAGGTTTATATAGAATAGAGAGCATTGATTTAGTGGAACACTTGGACTTGGTGAAACCCACTTAATAGTGAACCTAAACATGTTATTAATATATTTTACATATGAATTTGTTTTGTAGTTATTCTCAAACTCTGAGTAAAACTCAATTTTGTTTATAAAAATATGCTTGATAATAGTATGGAGGGGATACCGATAACGTGGCGAATTTACCAATAAAAACCAGATAAATACATAAGCATCACTTTGATTCAACCATTTGGAATGATTTTGAGCTCCTCGATGACAATATTATTATTTCCACTTATGCCAAAGTGATACAACCTGAATGCAACAAATCGTTGCACAATTTCTGGTTGGTGGGGATCCAGAGCTTGAAGTTGCACAGATATCACCATGGATGGATCTTCGTTTGCCACCCAAAGTGTTCAAACTTCAGTTAGTGGCAGCGCAAACTCATGGGCGTTTTTTTAAAACGTACTTACCAGTTGATGCGTTGTGCTTTTACGATAAAGCTAAATATATCTATATCGGTAAGGATGTCAGAGACGTGATTTGGAGTCTTTTAACCACCATGTTAACGCCATTGGTATGATGCGCTTAATAAAACCCCTGGGTTAGTCGGACTTGAAACCAAAACCCAATGAATATAAAAAAATATTGGAATGTGTGGTATCAAAATGATGAATTCCCTTATAGTCATTTTGGGAAAACGTAAAAGCTAGTGGAAAGTTTAAGACGTACCAAATGTGATGTTCATACACTTTTCTGCTCTTAAAAAGAATGTGCCAAATGAAATTCGTAAAATCACCTCTTTTATAGAGGCTCACATTAGAAATGAAAATTGGCTAACGAGCCTAGAATATTGTTCCTTTAAATGGATGAAGGAAAACGCCACTTAGTCTTTGCTACCTGCTGGGCCGCCTGGGGTGGTGTGGCGAAATATTCATCAATAAAAGTGTTAATAGCCGCTGATCAGGCACCTTAAGTGACGCATATTCCTTGGAGTATGAAAATCGTGCCGAGATTGAGTTAGGGAAAAGATGTGCTGGCTGGCTTAAATATGGTCATCAGCGACGATAGTAAATCAGACCAAAATTTATTTTACTGAAAATAACAATGGAGCAAACCAGAACGATGTTATTAGTATTGTAAGGTACATATAGCTGTAGAGCGGCTGTAAGGTGTATTTATAATAATAGTTAATTATTATATCTAACTTTTGTACATTATGTGCATGCATGCATGCATGTATGCACATGTTTTGTCTTGTGGTATTAAACTAGCTTAATATCACAAGAATCTGATAGGTATAAACTACGTCACTTTTCTTTAGACTATATTAAGTAATTTTAATTATTCGTAATTAATACAGCCCTATCCATATATTGCCTTAAATTAATCACTAAAGCTGATATAAATACCTATACGACGATAAGATTGACCGATGTTTTCTGCAATATTCTTGAGTTCATTATCCACTTTCAAACCTTCCTCAAAAACAACGACGCTTTGTTCTGCAAACTTTTCTATCTTTGATGAGATCATAAGCTCCTGTTTTTCGGTCAGACCGGAATTAAGTGATGCTGTGCGAATATCATTTCTTAGATCATCAGCAAGTTGGAGTCCTTGACGTTTTTGATTCGTCTGTAATTCTTTGATTTTTATTAATGATTCATTAGTTTCAAGCATTAAAAGTTCTAAATCTTGGTTTAACAAAATATTCTGAATTCGACTCACAGCACCACCAAGAATAATAGTCAACTGATCACGCAATTTAGTCACTTTTAGTTCGTCTTTAGGCAAGTTTTTTATGAGTTGAGATATTGAACCAAAGCTCAAAATTAGTCGGGGACCTTGTTGATGTATGCGAAGTAGGTTATCTGTCACCTCAAAAACTTGTAATTCAATAGGTGGCACTTGACCAGAGCTAGAATGTTCAAAATTTTGATTAGGAGTTCTAATTTGCACAGTACTCGATAGTTCTAGTCGCGATGTTGTTTTCACAACTAACTCTGCTAAAGTTTCGAATGATTTACAAGCAAAGCTTTTTTGTAAAAAATCGATAATAATGGCTTGCTCTTCAGTATCCGTTATCGCCGCCATGGCAGCGTTTAGTGCCGTTTCCACTTTGTAGTCCGCTTCTATAGCGCGACCTATTTTTTTTAGAAGTTCTAAGGGCCATACAGGTTTGGTTAAAAAGTCTATTGCGCCGTGTTCAAAGGCTTTTAACTTCTCTTCATTGGACGAGCTTGCTGTAATAAAAATAATGGGTATGTTACTAGTCAGTGGATTAGATTTTAGCAACTTACAGGTTTCATAACCGTCCATATCAGGCATGCTCACGTCCATCAGGATCAGTTTAGGTAGATATCCGCTGTTACATGCTTGGACTGCATCTGCACCAGTTATAGCTGTAATTGTTTGATAATTACCTCGAAGCATTTCCGCTGTAACACATGAGTCAATTTGTGAGTCGTCAACTATTAGTATTCTTGGAGGACCTTGGTTTGGCATAAGTTTTGTTGCTCCTTTTTCAACAAAATTCATTGAATAAGAAAGTAGCACGTTGTTGTTGGTTCGACAAACAAGATAAATTTATAAGAATAGAGCTTTTTGAATTATTTTAATAATTATATAGAAAATTTTATTGTGATATCAAATTTTTAAGGTCGAGTGTTTTAAAAGTATTTGAAGGACTATATAGCTTTAGAGCGGTTACAAGGTATTTTATAATGAACTTTAGTGCTGACATTCGCCTTATTTACTAGGCCACCCATAGTAATTTGACTACCTATCAACACAAACTAAAATTAGTTCAGCAATTATATCAAAGGATTGATGTCATGCCCTAGCCTCGTAGTAGTCAAATTAATTTGTTGTATACCCCTTATTACCATTGTGTTTCCTGCTGTGTACTTTTCTATGTGGGTTTGATAAATATTTAGGTCAACGTTATGAACACCGCATATAGTGGGTCAAACAGGACTGTTGTTTTTATTTTCAGTGTTTTCCATAGATATTTGCACATATGCTGTGATGAGTAATCATGTACATGTGGTGTTACACGTAAACGTGAAACAAACGCAAGTTTGGTCAGACTATGATGTGGTTCAGCGTTGGCAACGCTTACATAAAGGTACATTGCTTACTCAGATGTTTGTAAAGGTGACACACTGAGCCAAGGTGAAAGACTGACTTTAGGTGACACCATAACTGAGTACCGTAGACGCTTACATGACATTAGTTGACTGATGCGCAACTTAAATGAAAACCTAGCCCGTGCCGCCAACAAAGAAGATGACTATACAAGTAGGTTCTGGGAAGGTCGTTTTAAATTACAAGCTTTATTAGGTGAAAGAGCCGTTATTTTGTGAACGGCTAATGTAGACCTAAATCCAATTTGCGCCAAGATAACGAATACACGAGAAACATCAGAGAAGACACATTCAAAGGTATCGCTTTTTCACTAAGGACTATTATGAGTTAGTCGACAACACAGCAGGTATCATCTGAAATGATAAAACGAAGCACATTAAGCACCGTACTCAACCTACCTTACGACGATTAGGTTTATCAGATGAACAATGGTTCACTCTTACGACAAAGATTGAAAAACACTTCTTTGCTGCGAGTAATCCCCAAACAAACCAATAAACACAGCTAGATAATGACCTAGCTGTATAACTTCGCCCAAAAATGAACTTTCACTCGATTTTCTTTTTAATTTTATGAAAGTAATTAAACACTCCATATCTACCTGATACAAATCAACAATTTGTTGACGATGTATTTTGTTGTTTTCGGCAAGATTTATTATGGGTGGCTTGTTTAAAACCTTTGTTTAAGACCTTCTTGTTTAATACTTTTTCTAATAACTTTGTCTACTACTCCCTTAACATTTAAGGACTGCTGAAGTTGACAAACAAAACCTGATACAGCTTTTGTTCAAAGGTTTATGTTTCAAATTTTGACTTGCACTCATGTAAGGAGTTTTAAATAAGTGAATTTTAAATAAGTGAGTTTTAACAAACGTAATTACAATACGTGATTATGTTTGAGGTTAGAGTAGGTGCCTATGGAAGGGTAACGGGTTTTATTACATCTTATTATGATTTGATGATTTAGGCCTCGATCTATCTACTGATACGTTATAATCAATGATGTATATGTGATGAATTTCATCCGGGTAGTTTATTCAGTGACGGCAGAAATTAGCATTTATCAAATCTAATTGATGGCTTTAATCGAGAAAAGTTGACGCTAGTGATGCAAAATTTATATTTTTACAAGGCATCGTTTATGCAAACATAGAATTGCAATAAGAATATTCTAATGTAAGGTTAGGATTAAAGCTGCACTTAGCATTAAAAACACAAATAATGTGAACAAACAATTAGTAGTGTAAATCAGCATAATGATAATAAAGTATGTGTTATTTAATTATGTATAACAGTTCCTATATTTGATAGGCATGCACGCAAGCATGTAAAGCGAAGTTTTATAAGGAACAAAAATTCAACCAATGAACAAGAAATTTATCTACTTAATCGGATTAATATTGGGCATTTTTGCCTTTATATTAAATGCGTTTGTTGTAGCAAATATGGCTGGAGGTGTTCCCATTTATTTTGGTAGCGCTATTGTCTTATTTTGTCTTCTTGCCTTGCCTTTTCGAATCTCGGTATTAGTTTTATGTGCAAGCATGGCTCCTCTGTTAATTTATGAAAGCCCTCTATTTATTGGTTGGTTACATAGCTTGCAGTTTTTTGTAATTGTGACAATGCTTCACTTCAGAGTAAGATTTTTATCGGCTATTTTATTATTTTGGCTAGTTATTGGCTTACCTATAACCAGCATGATTGTTTATATTAATTTATCTCTAAGTTTCCAAGTATCTGTTTTTATTGCGTTACCTTTTATATTGAGTGGCTACATATGTGGAATGTCAGCCCTTCTTGTTTATTGGCTGCTTCCGATTAATAGTCAATTGAAAAAGTTTAATATCCTTCCTAAATTTTCGAGGCTTGTATTTGAGTTCAATCTTGTCAGCGTTATGCTGCCATTGTTTATTGTTGTGTTATTTTTTATCTGGCGTTCAACAGAAATTAGCGAGATTTCTGTTAGCCGAGATTTAGACAACGCTATAGAGGAACTTAATAGAAGTTCTATCGCATTACTAGGCAATAGAGTTCACGCATTAACATCAACTGCAGCACTTATAACCAATGAAAAAAATATTCAATATCGTGCCAATATACTTGATGCCGTCGCAAATACGACTACTAATATTGAGAGTATGGTTGTAACTGATAAAGACGGAATGATCCTGATTGCCGCTCCTGACCAGTATGCCGCAAAGTTGCCTAAACTGAATGATATCAATATTTCATTCCGCGAATATTTTCAGCAGACAAAAAAAAATAAAGAGTCGGTTATATCTAATGCAATTAAAGGAAGTGGTTTTGGTTCGCTAGATATTGTTGCGATTACTGCGCCTATTTTAACTGAAAATGGCTTTGAAGGTTTGGTACAGGCTGCTGTAAAACTTGATAGCTTAGTTGATCAAAGTGTCATTAATGCTATTCAAAATACCAAAATAGCCTTAATTGTGACTGATGCTAAGGACTCTGTAATTTATAGTTCACCAATATTTGGTTTGAAGAAACTCGCTCTTTTAGAAAAAAATATAGGGCAGGCCTCATATACATTCTCACTTCCCAAAATTACGATTTCTGATAAAGAATATTTGTATAGGGAGTTTTCGAATAAAAATGGTTGGAAAATTTATGCACTTACAGATCCCAGCAGAATATTTAAAGATACTAGCGCATATTTTATATTTATGGTCATCATATTTTTACAAAATATAGTATTTATCGCTATTTTCTCAAGAGGATTGGCATCAAATATTGTTGGCCCGTTGCGCAACCTAGAAGCCTTTATCAAAGGACAAAAGGAGCCAGAAAGACTTTTAGAAGAGGCGAAAGTAAGTCAGGAAATGTTTAACGTAACAGAGAATGTTATTAAGACCCAAAAAATTTCTGAGGACTTTCAACGTGAGTTAAAAGAACAAGTTACAGAAAAAACCAAAGAATTACAGGCGTTGAACGTAAAGATATTAAGTGTTTCAAGGACCGATTCATTAACAGGCTTATTTAACCGGAGAGCGTTTAACGAAAAAGCTCAACAAGCATATATGTTTTATAAGCGTAATAAAAAGTCATGCACACTAGCCTTCATTGACATTGACCATTTTAAAAATATAAACGACACATATGGTCATAAGACTGGGGATGAGTGCCTGGTTGATGTTGCTAATGTTATTGCGGATATGTGTCCTCGAGACACTGATATCGTTGCAAGATACGGAGGTGAAGAGTTTTTGATATTTTTTGCTAGCGATAAGCCACAACTTGATTTAGACCATATAAAGTCCATTCATCAAGCAATAGAAGATCGTCAAAAAATCTATACTGACAAACTTATTCAGTTAACCGTAAGTGTTGGGGTCGTTAATGTGGTGGACGATTTCTCTAAATCGATGGTTGACCTCATTTCTTTGGCAGATAAGCAGCTTTACTTGAGTAAAGGCAATGGGCGTAACCAAATAAATGTAATCACTATTTAACCCTAAAAGACCAGTACGACGCTTCATTTTAGCCTTTAAGTTCCGGCTATTCACTCAAAATGAGCTTGCTAAATGATTGAATTAAACATCACGGCATTTGTATTTAAAGATGAAGAGTTTCAAAGGTGAAGAGTTTCAAAGGTGAAGAGTTTCAAAGGTGACAAGCAATAATGAGAGGTAGTGGCAGCTCAGATCTAGTTTTATAACGATGAGAGCCATATCGTAGTTAATTCTGTGGTGATATTTTTATAAAAAATACCGCTATGTCAGCTGTTATGACCATCACTACGGCTACTGGCCTTTAATGTTTCAGGTATTTCGTAGTAATTTTCGATTGAGTGCACTTATCATTAGATTGCCAATCAATTTGCTCAGGGTTAATTGGATTGGTGTTCATTTGCATGTGACTAATGTTGCCATCGCTAAAATAAATGATTCTATGTGCGAGCTTTGTAATAGCTGCATTGTGGGTGTTGATAATACAGGTTGTGTCAAAATCTCGGTTAACGTTTAGCAGCGCATTTAATACAACTATGCCAGTTTCACTGTCCGAAGTGCCAGTGGGTTCATCACACAGTAATACCTTGGGTCGTTCGCAATGGTGCGGGTAATTACCACCCTTTATTGATCGTCTCCAGACCTTTTTGAAGAGAAATGATTGGCACTGTCTTTAAGTCCAATAATGTGTGATGCATCTATGAGGTGCAGTGGATTTAGAGAAATATCAGCGACTAAGGCCACGTTTTCCAATGCAGTTAATCTAGCAACAAGATAGTAAGCCTGAAACACAAAGCCAATATTTTACGTCGATAATAGGTCAATATATGATCGTTTAACCTCGCCAAGTCTCTACCTTGAAAAATACTTGCCCAGATGTGGGGTGATCTAAACGGCCAATAGTATTCAAAAAAGTCGACTTGCCGCTATCTGATGGACCAATCATAACAGCGAAATCCACCTCCGGTATATCAAGTGATGATCCGCGTAATGTGTGTACTGTATTTTCCCTTGTTACATGTATTTTTGTCAGTGATTTGGCTTGAAAGCAAAATCGATGAATTCTGTGCATAGTCGCTTCTCTAAAAATGCCCCATATAGCTTTAAGACATAATGACAGAACGTGTGGTCTCTTAATTTTTAGGTTCACATTAAGATTGATTCGACTTGTTTTTAATCTGTTACTGACGCATAAAGCTGATTGTTTCCATTTCTGCCACATCAAGTCTTTAACACGTGACAAGGTTTTTCTAAGTCATCGAAAAAAATTGAGCCTTATTTTTAAACAATATTGTTTAGCTGTGGTTAGCTCAGTTCTAAGTGGTTTTAGTATCAATAAGTCTTCCTCAGGTGATGTTTAGTTCTTTCAATATAGTGGGCTTTTAATATAGTGGGCTTTTAATACAAGTATGGATCGATCAGCACCTTTGGGTCACATTTGGAACACCTAAGGAAATTATGCTGTAGAGCTGATTTAAGTCGTTCTCACAAGTGAATAATTGATGTTAAATCGGCAAGTAAGTTTTTACATAAAGTAGTTTTAGGTCCACTTTGTTAAAGGCAAGTATCAAATCAGTACAAGGGAAATATTATCTATAAGATTGAACGCTTTAGCCCTAATATTTTATGTTTTTTCATATAATTTAGATTTTACGATTAACTAAATCGTTTTTATTTAAAGCGCTTTTTGCAATTTTCTACATAAACTATATCCAGCAATTGCCTTAATACATTTTTTGATAAGTGCTTTTTTAGAAAATTTTATGGCGATGATCCGTGTAAGTATAATTTCATTTTGGATAGAAATTGACTTCACTTTTAGTGTGATAATTAATTATTTCGTTGATATGGACCAACGAAACAATTAATTCTGGAGTATAAAAATAATGAAAAAACAAAAAATTTTAAAATCAACTATTGCTGGGTTTTTGAGTATGTCACTGATATCTGGTGGTGTTTTTGCTGAGGCTGCCGAAATGACTAAACCCAAAGGCGCGGTGGGTACAGGTATGACTAAAGAAGGACAGCCAAAATCAAATCAATTTTGGTGGCCAGATTTACTCGATTTATCTGCTCTTAGAAATCAAGATGCCAAATCAAATCCTTATGGAGCTGATTTTGATTATGCCGTTGCTTTCAGTAGGCTTGATCTAGACGCTGCAAAAAAAGATATTGATACATTACTTACCACATCACAAGATTGGTGGCCTTCTGATTTTGGTAATTATGGACCATTTTTTATTCGTATGACCTGGCATAGTGCAGGCACCTATCGAACACTAGATGGCCGTGGTGGTGCAGGTGGTGGTCAGCAAAGATTTGAACCGCTGAACAGCTGGCCAGATAACGGTAATTTAGACAAAGCTAGACGCCTTTTATGGCCTATCAAGCAAAAATATGGCGAAGCGCTTTCTTGGTCTGATTTAATGGTACTTGCTGGTAATGTTGCTCTCGACAACATGGGATTCGAAACCTATGGCTTTGCTGGTGGTCGAGCCGATGACTGGGAGCCAGACTTGGTTTATTGGGGCCCAGAAATAGAAATGCTGGCCAGTGATCGCGAAGACATAGACGGTAAATTGCAACGTCCACTTGGCGCGACACACATGGGCTTGATTTACGTGAACCCAGAAGGTCCAAAAGGCATGCCTGACCCAATAGGTTCGGCTAAAAATATCCGTACGACATTTGCACGTATGGCTATGAATGATGAAGAAACATTGGCACTTATTGCTGGGGGTCATACATTTGGGAAAATGCACGGTGCACGAAAACCTGCTGAATGTTTAGGGCCGGAGCCATCTGCAGCCGGTGTCGAAGAACAAGGTTTTGGTTGGAAAAATAAGTGTGGTAAGGGCCATTCTGAAGATACCACTACCAGTGGTCTTGAAGGTGCGTGGACGCAGGCGCCCACGCGCTGGACATCTTTGTATTTGAGCAACTTATTGAATTTTGAATGGAAGCAAACTCGAAGCCCTGCTGGAGCTATTCAGTGGATACCCACTGATGAGTCCATGTACAACGTTGTTCCTGATGCACATATTAAAGGTAAGTTTAATGCTCCTGTAATGACGACCGCTGATTTAGCATTGAAGTTTGACCCAGAGTATAAAAAGATTGCTGAGCGTTTCTTGGCTGACCCCGAAGAGTATCGTTTAGCTTTTGCAAAAGCGTGGTACAAATTAACTCACAGAGATATGGGACCACCACGTAATTTCCTCGGCAAAGACGTACCAAAGGATATTCATATTTGGCAAGATCCTATTTCACAAGATAGCCGTTCTACCATCGATGCTGAGGCTGTGAAAAAGCTTAAAATTAAGATTTTGGAGTCTGGCCTTAGTACTGAGGAGTTAGTCCGTGTGGCGTGGGCTTCTGCCGCAAGTTATCGTGATACAGACATGCGTGGTGGTGCTAATGGAGCGCGGATTGCTCTTGCACCTCAAAAAGATTGGGAAGTGAATAATCCTGCTGAAGTAGAAAAAGTGTTAAAAGTCTTAAAGAATATTAAAGACGACGCTGCAAGTGGTTTCCTAAATAGTGACAAGGTGTCATTAGCTGATTTGATTGTAATGGGTGGTGCGGTTGCTATTGAGAAAGCAGCAAAAGAAGCAGGCTTTGATGTAACTGTTCCTTTTACGTCAGGCAGAGGCGATGCGACTCAAGCACAAACTGATATGAACTCATTTAGTTTACTTGAGTTGAATTCAGATGGTTTCCGTAACTACTTTGAATCTTCATATAGTAATAAATCACCAACAGAAATGCTGGTTGATAAAGCTGATCAGTTGGAACTAACGGTGCCAGAAATGACAGTGTTAGTGGGTGGATTACGCTCCTTAAACGCTAATCACAACCAAGCTTCACACGGCGTGTTGACAGACAAACCTGGCACATTAAGCAATGAATTTTTTGTTAACTTGTTGGATATGTCAACTGTCTGGAAAAAATCTGAAACTGATGGTGTTTACGAAGGTGTGGACCGTAAGACGGGCCAAGCGAAGTGGACCGCCACATCTGTAGATTTAATATTTGGGTCTAGCTCAGAGTTGCGAGCAGTAGCTGAAGTGTATGCCTATGATACCTCGAAGCAGAAATTTGTAGATGATTTTATCAAGGCGTGGACTAAGGTGATGAATTTAGATAGATAGTGTAGATTTTATTAGCAATGGGCTGAGGTTAAAAATTTAGCCACGGCCCATTAAATTTTCTACTTTTTATTCCATTCGATCAACATTTCTAGTTTTTCACGTTTGTCATCTAATCCACACATTTCATCGTAAGGTGTGCTCTGTTTTAACCATACTTCGTCAAAGCGTTTGTGGTGAAGATGCGCTTTTATTTCGTTAAGACAGTCAAAAGTCATAGGTTCATCATTATTATCTCGAACGATGTCCTGTTTTTCTTTTTCACCTACGGACGCCAAGTAGGTGCCACCTTCGATTGATTCAATATATAATTTCATAAAATACCCTTTGATGATGTTTTTGAACGAGGTCTTCGTTTATTTAGATCATAAAATTAAGCCACTATTACAAGGTTGGGATAGAAAATATAAGTTGGTATAATAGTAGGCCTGATATTGGGTTGTGTAAAATATGTTAAAGCGCAAAGTGCGACATTGCCTATCAAACCGTTACATGGGCAGTTGGTCGCTTATAGAGAGTGGTCATGAAAGCAAAAACTAGAAAAAGTTATTCCCATTATGTTCGAGCTGGTGGGGGAGATTATCATTGACGAGCTTCAAGCCAGTCACTATGCGATCCTAGAGCTTTAGTAAGTACATTGATACAAGGTATAAGGAATAGATATGGCGGGTGAGACAGATTTAGGTAAGTTGATCAGCACAATGCAGCCTGTTTTGGGCGAGCCAGAGTATGTGTTTGCTTCATTAGATAGAGATAGCCCTATTACCGTTACTGCGTTAGCACCGCTTGGCATGTTTTACGAAAAAGAAGGTTTAACGGTGATTGTGCTAAAAAGCATTGCTGATATTTTAGGCATAACTTATCAGGGTGTTTATCAGTGCATCACGTTAAAGGTACATTCTAGCCTCGAGGCTGTTGGGCTTACGGCTGCGGTGTCCTGTGCATTAGCCAACGAAGGTATCAGTGCTAATGTAGTTGCGGCTTATTATCATGACCATATTTTTGTGCCCGTTGCTAAAGCAAATCAGGCTTTGTCCTGTCTTCTTAAACTGGTCACAGATAGTCATTAATATGAGATGAAAAAACAAACTGTTTGTATGCACTTCAAAGCAGGAACTAAGCCTTAAATTGTCAATGAAACCTGCCATATACAGTGTATCTGCCTAGATCATACTGATAGAGCTAGGTTAAATACACTGTAAGTAGCACTCGAATAACTTTCACAGTTCATGCTGTAGTTGTATTTACAAAGTGCCAATCACTCCTTCTCGACGTTTATCTGCTGCGCCTTCTAAGGTGCCATCAGGTTTACGTAAAATTACACTTAAACCTGAGTTTTCACCTCGAGATGCATCAACGTTAAGACCAAAATCCCGTAATGCTTTGATTAAAGAGTCTGGGGTGGTGTCTTTTTCTAATCTCACTTTTTCGCCCCGTGCCACCATGTTTGGCAAATCTACAGCTTGTTGTGGACTCAACCCCCAGTCAAATACACCCACTAATGTTTTTGCGGTATAAGCGATAATATTGTTTCCACCTGGAGAGCCGGTAGCCATTAAAAATCTACCGTCATTGTCTAACACTATGGTGGGTGACATAGATGAACGGGGCTTTTTGTTTGGTGCGACTGCATTAGCAATGGGTAAACCTTTGTCATCGATGTGTCTAAAGGAAAAGTCAGTTAATTCATTATTCAAAAACATGCCTCCGACCATACGAGTGGTGCCAAATATACTTTCAACTGTCGCAGTCATTGATACGACGTCACCTTGTGCGTCAACAATGACAAAGTGGGTTGTACCGTGTACGTCCTGAGTGGCGTCGGTCCCATTAATTTGAGTAGTGGTTGTGGCGTTGTATTTCCAAGGGTCTCCAACAGGAATAGACGGCATGGCTGCGTCTTTAGAAATCAGTGCCGCACGTTGTGCAAGATAGTCAGGATGTAACAAACCCTGGAGCGGCACATCCACTTGCCGAGTATCAGCAACATATTGATCTCTGTCGGCATAAGCTAATTGTTGAGCTTGGGCAAATAGTGCCCAGTTCATTGGATCTTCAGCACCTTTTTCTGAGAATCCATGGCTGTTTTCTAATATGCCTAAAATCATACCTACTGCTACCCATGAAGAGGGTGGGGGAGCGCCACAAACTTGGACATCCTTATAAGGCTGGCATAAAGCGTGATGCTTGACCGCTTTGTAACTGGCAATATCCTCTACTGTCAGTCTGCCAGCACGGGGTGGACGCTGCACCATCTCGGCAATTTGTGCAGCGATTGGGCCTTTATAAAATGCCGATACATCTGCAGCAATCAGTTTTAATGTGTTGGCATAGTCTGGATTTTTTAATAAATGACCTACTGGATGGGGTTGGCCATTGTCACCAAAAAAATACTCATGGGCCTCGGTAGGCCCCTCTTCTTTGGTAGCTGGGATATATTTTCCATAGCGCTCTAACATGCCATTTAAACGAGGAGAAATATTAAAGCCGTCTGTTGCCAGCTGAGCGGCACGGTCAAACAGTGAACTCCATTCTAATAAACCTTGGTCTTCATGGGCAAGTGACAGCATTGCTAGTAGACCAGGTACGCCGGTAGATAAACCACTGTTTTTGGCATCAAGAAACCGCATAGGTTTGTTATCAGCATCTAAAAACATGTCAGCAGTGGCAGCAGCAGGTGCCGTTTCACGGCCATCAAATACAGATATTGCATTTTCTGAGGCATCAAAGTGCACCATAAATCCACCACCAGCTAGGCCAGAGCTTTGTGGCTCTACTAAACTAAGTACCGCTTCAATAGCGATGGCGGCATCAACAGCAGAGCCACCTGCTCTTAATATTTCTAATCCGGCTTCAGTAGCAAGTGGATTCGCCGTGACTACCATCGCAGGTGATTTTTTTTCTTTCGTAGGCGTGTTTTCACTAGCACAAGCCATAAGGCTAGCGAAGATAAACAGACACAAAAAACTGTATTGATACATAAGATGACCTTTTAAAAATTAAAGAATGATTTCTGCAAAATAATTTAAATTAAGAAAAACAACAGTGTTTGCGTTAGAACCAAAGAAAACTATATGGATGGACTTTACCGTGATATGTCTTATTTATAAACTAATCAATCACTACTGCCAGGCTTGTTTGGATCAACAGGTGTGAAAAAATGATAAGCTGTTGTTTATGGTGAATGAACCTTTGTCATTATAACTGCTGTATAAAATGATAGATCTGGGGCTTAACTTCAATATTTTTTAGCAGGATATTTAGTGACTTAATCAAAAGAATGTGAGCCCGACTAAAACATTCGAACGCTTTAAAATTCATGTTTGACTGAGTTGAATAATCATATAAGTAATCGTATAAATAATTAAGGAGTTGTTTTATGAAAAATAACGATCGTTATGCAATAGGTAAAGTGGGTGTGAGGTGGGGCCCTGCAGAGCAAGCTCAGTGGTTGGCTATGCAAAATGTTAAACGTTCTTACACTGATGATGTGCTGAGTCAATTGGAAGCGTTGGCAAGTCAGTTTGATATTAAAGAATACGCAAGCTTAGATTATGCTTCAGGTTCATTCCCGTTGTTTTCTCTCAGAAGCCTGACCTGGGAACAGTCGAAACCCAATGTATTAATAACGGGTGGTGTGCATGGTTATGAAACTAGTGGTGTGCATGGTGCATTACGTTTTGCTGCAACAGCAGCGCAGGATTACCACGATAGATTTAACCTTTTGATCGTACCTTGTGTTAGCCCTTGGGCTTATGAAACTATAAACCGTTGGAACCCAAACGCCCTCGATCCTAATCGGTCATTTTACCAAAATAGTCCAGTGCAGGAGTCAGCCGCTTTGATGAACTTAGTGTCAGACATTGAATTTCTTATGCATATTGATTTACATGAAACCACAGACACTGATAATTCTGAATTTAGACCTGCCTTGGGTGCACGAGATGCTGTAGAGCATAAAGAATGGGCCATCCCAGATGGTTTTTATACTGTAGGTGATACCTTAAAACCTTGCCCTGAATTTCAGAAAGCCATTATTCAGTCTGTTAAAAAGGTCACACATATTGCACCAGCGGATGAAAGTGGAAGGCTTATCGGAGAAATTTTGCAACAAAATGGGGTGATCAACTATGCCACTAAAGCCTTAAGCTTGTGCGCAGGATTGACTGATGCCAAGTTTGTGAGTACGACAGAAGTGTACCCAGACAGTCCAAAAGTAGATGCTGAGAATTGCATTCAAGCTCAAGTGGCTGCCATAGTAGGTGCTTTAAATTTTGCGAGTGAAAATGAGTCTTAGATAAATAAACTAAGGCTTTTTTTCAACCTAAAGTATGTGATTAACTAGTGTAAGAGATTGATATTATGCAAAAATTTTACCAAATATTGGTATTTGTATTATTTTTAAGTAGCTGTGCTAATTATGAGTACCCAAGCCAAGTTTCGATTGGTGATAAAATGATTAATGCGGCAGGTCAGAGTTTGGAAGGCAACGCCGTGGTTATTCCACAAGATTTTGCTGGTCAAGAAACCTTGTTGCTGTTTGGTTACAAACAAGACACACAATTTGATATTGACCGCTGGTTAATCGGTTTAGATATGACACAAACTCAAGTTGCCGCTTATGAAATCCCCACGATTCAAGGTATGTTGCCCCGCATGTTTAGCGGTTTTATAGACAATGGCATGCGCAAAGGTATTCCTAAAAACTTATGGAAAGGCGTGGTTACTGTTTATGCTGACGGCGATAAAGTTCAGCGCTTTACTGGCAATCTAAATCCTAACAATGCTCGTGTTATGTTGCTTGATAAACAGGGTGATATTGTCTATTTCTATGACAAAGGGTTCTCTGTTGAAGCTTTAAATGAGGTGCGTGAGGCATTAGAAAATTAAAAGCGTTGAATGAGTAACATCATCTGAGTCGGTATTACTTTTCGTTAAGGTTTGTCTCAGATTCTTGTTTGATTCAACAAATCTTGGGGTTAATCACAACCGCACTTAACGTGTATGGCCATGAATGAGTACTACTGTTGTAATAACCATAGCTTGTTCTTCGGGACCACACTACCTATGAATAATTATGGGATGTGGTCCTTATTTAACAGGTTTATTCACAAATGCTGGCACTTGACGTTTATCAAAAGATTTAAACGCGCTAACTCAGGTATGACAAATAGCTCCGTGTTAACACTGCCCACCTCATTATATGTCCAAGGTGTTAACTCATTATATTGGGTGGCTGAACGTTTGAGGGGTGAAATAAAACTGTCACTGGGTGTTTGTGATATTTTCAAACTAGTGGGTAAGTTTTATCGTTGGCGCGACAGGTTAACCCACTAATTAAACCAATCGGAACATCCTTTATCACTGGTATTTATAGCCCTTAGTATTGAATAAATATAGCTGACTGCTCCCATCCTGATTAACGGTAAACACTACCCGATTACCGTTATGGCTTAGGGCGAACTTAATCATAGTCCAATTGATG
>Ga0115005_10001663_pt1 | contig 17756 bp, 15 predicted proteins | sample ArcOceMetagenome_FD_87163 | JGI IMG/M metagenome (GOLD analysis project Ga0115005, IMG submission 87163) | Marine eukaryotic phytoplankton communities from Arctic Ocean - Arctic Ocean - Greenland ARC118M Metagenome | ecosystem: Environmental > Aquatic > Marine > Oceanic | place: Arctic Ocean... | reverse complement strand
TCTCATAATCCCGCGAAGCTGCCGCGAAGGAAAATGAGGATAAGATTTGGTAGATTGTCCATGACTAAATGAATCACGCTTTCATTCATTGGAAAACGTGCCGTACCGCACCGTGCGTTACTATGTACCGGTACTATTATATTGTACTTGTAGCATTACTTGACATGACACATCATGAAAGACATGCCCAGACTCATGAGATACCTGATAATTTCAATTTTAGTATTACACGTTAATCATAAAAAATAAAAATACTGCTGGAAAATAATCCCCGTGGAGACCATACGTGTACCATGCCCGAAACATTGATGGAACATTGATCTTCAATATTATTGTTTGTTGAGCTTCAATTGATGATTTTGAATTATGTTCCATTTATTGACCAATCGCATTATTCTATTCTCCCTTTGGCTCTGGAATACAAATGGATGTGTACTGTACATAGTATTTGCTGCTAGGGTTTTTCCTTCTTTCGTGCTAATGCCCTTTTGACCGCTTCAATCTTTTTCTGAACATCATTTTTCTGTTTCTTTAATATTCTTTCGTCAGGAGTTACATCAGATCCTTGTCTTTTGGCTGTATGAGTTCCTCTACGAGCAGCTGACCCAAAGTCAGAATCACTTCTTCCGCTGTTAGCATACCGAACAACCATTTTTTGTCCCAACAGTGTCCGATCGTGAACCTTCTCAACTGCAATCTGAGCCGATTCGTTTGACCTATATTGAACAAAGGCATAAGTGTAATGCCTCCGGGGGTTTCTCAAGTTTGGCTTTCTCATGAAATGGATCCGAACGATTGCGCCATATTTTCCAAAAAGTTTCTGCAGATGAACTTCTGCTATTCGCGGATGAAGGTTTGAGACATATAATGTATTCCTTTCATTTTCCAGCTCTAGGCTTTCGCCACTTTCGTCATCTTGAGGCGCGGAAGCGGTAAGTGTTGTACTTGTACCTGTAGCTTTGACGTCCGCAGGAGCTTCTGCAATATTCTTTGAAATTCTTTCTGTATCGTTAGACTGCTGTCGAGCACCAGTTATCTCATCTCCACCATTCTTGTCACTCATTCGTCTCGATTGGATTTAGAGATATTTTCACACCTACAGTACGTGTACGTGTAGTTCTGAACCACTTACTAAAATCTAACAATTCTCAGCTTTCTTCTAGCCAGCTTGTATCAGGTATTGTACCCGTGGTACCGTACCCCACCCGATACGTCTTGGTTCGTTGGTGGTGTTTGTTAGTGGGAATAGTGTTGTGCGTTGTCATCATTTATCATCGTCAAGAAGAGGCCCCCCGCGATACTCCCTCTCTATCCTTCCCTCCTTTTTTATATTACTTCTTACTCAGTCGTGGACGGGTGGCAAGAACATCACTGAAATCTGAAACAGCACAAAACTGACACAACAAGTATCATAGAAGAAGATTAGTGCCATAATGCATCACTCCTTACGAGCAAAACCAACGCATTGACTGATTCACTCAGATATTGTAAATCAGATATTGTAAACCACTGTCATTTCCTAAAACTGGAGATTTCCTCATACTGCTCATAATAAATAGAAACACAGTCAAGACAAGCCTAATTATTATTCGTCAATCAGTAAAAAATGAGGCTCAGTATTTTCACTTCGTGCTTGCTCGCACTTCTTCCAAGCTCTACTATTGGTTTCACAGTGTCAAGGCTGACACCCTTGAAATCAGTACACTCTACAGGGACTAGACTCGATGCTGAAAGCATCGAAGGCCTGTCGATTGCCACAGATGAGACGGTTGCACAAGATCCAAATACAGTATCATCGCTTCTAAAATTTATTGGGCCATACCCATCATTGGGACTTCGGTTTCCTGATCTTGCCACTCAATCTCAGAAAGAAAGGAATATAACAGGAATTTCACTTGATTTTGTCATAGACACAGCAGCAAATACAAACACCATTAATGCTCAAGTAGCAACGGAGTTAGGATGTGAAAGTGTCGGGAGTGCACTTCCAGGATACAGTGCTGCAGGTGCTCTCGATGGAGGCGATACATTCTTATTGGGAAATTGTACCTTGGATATGCCAAATAAAGAATTATTCATGACAGATTTGACAGCTTCCGCTCTTCCAGTTGCATCGCCGGCCACAGCAGGTTTGTTAGGAGTTGGGTTTTTAAATTGCTTTGAAGGAGGAGTAAAATTTGAATGGGGTGGAGGGGTTGATTCACGGCAATCAATGGTTACATTTCATGGGGAAGATAGTGGCATCGAAGAACAGTTAAAAAGGATGACCAGAGTCCCTATTGATGTTATAGATCAGATATTGCTACCCTCGGTTACAATGAATATCAATGGTGCAAAAATCCCAGCATTGCTTGACACTGGATCACCAGTAACGGTATTGAATTCCGCAGCTGCTGAACTTGCTGGTCTTACAACTGTCGTACTCGAAAATGATGGAATAGACGATGAGAAAGGAGGATTTAATCCATTCAAGAAGATTGCTGACAATTTCAAGGCAGCCCAGTCCCTATCACAATCTGCGTCAAAAGGAGACGTTTTAGTAGTGGGGGGTTCAGATGGACAGCGTATCGAACTTTGGAGAACGGAAGAAAAGGCACAAATATTCCTTGGACCAGATGAAGCAGTATCATTTCCGTCGACCAATATATTTGTGGGAGATCTTCCGGGATTGAAAGCATTGGAAGGACTCAATGATACAAGTTCCACTCCTGCTGCAGTCCTTGGGATGGACGTTTTGAAAAGGAAGGGAGTTATGGTGTATCGCGGCATGCAAAATGAAGTTTACTTCTAAAACGAGTCGAGTCTAAGCGACGAGAATGAAAAGAATAGTATAGGTATTACACGTTAACATGTACCGGTAAAATTATTGTTTGTAAATTTAAAGTATGTTGTTGCTGCTATTATATTACAATATTTTCCAAATGATGCAGTACGTAAACCCATCTGTAGCTCTCGATGAGATCTCTTTTTCAAGATTAACGAGACCAACGTTACTATTGATAAGTCTCGTCTAAGAACGTTTGGTAATACCCGTGAATACTTAGCAGGGGAGGATATTGGTAAGTATCATGTGAAATATGGTACTAAGCACTCACCTGTTCCCCTTCACGTCGAGCACGTTGGACTAATTGACAGTCATGACTCACCCGTGTATTTTATCGACACATCTTTTGTCGTGGAGATCAAAGACAATATCCTCGCCGCCGATGAGTTCTGGCTCCTCTCTTCTCTTATGTCGCTTGCGCATACTATCGCATTGCTCCTTCAGCCCACTTCCGTGGTCGACACGCATATTGCAGAGACGAAGATGAAGTATCTTGGCTGGCCTCGCCCAAATTGCATTCGTATTATCAATCGCATGTTGGATGTGGTGATAGAGCTGATAGAGCAGTTCTCCGATCGGTGGATTGGGGTTTGGCTGGTTTGGGGTGTAATTATCTCGGACTCATTTGGTGAGGTGGACTGGGATGACACGAAAAGGTGATGATTATTAGGATGGTTGAAGAGAGGAAACAAGGCGTATATAAATACAAATTGATTGAAAATATGAAAGAGTCTACAAGTATGATGAAATGCATCTGGAGAAATGACGTAAAACGGATCATCGGTAAAATGACAGATATGTGGGATAAGAAATGAATTTAAAGAATTTGAATTGTTACCTTTAAATATGCTATTGATAGGTGATACTCCTCGTACATAGATATTGTTTGATGATATTGATAGATATAATTCATCGCGTGGTGCATTAGACGGCCAACAAGTCAACTTTTTCAAGTTTTTCAAACAAAAAATGGAGTTCCTTTAAAGTTGGTGCTCAACCATTTTCTCGTTTTGCTCATCATTGAGCTCCGCTTCTTCCAAGGCGAATCTTTTGCTTCTGTCCGCTTCATCCAAGTTGAATCTTTTGCTTCTGTGATGGGATTCTCGCTGGAATACCATTTTCATATGCGAAGCTGTCAATAGGCTTTTGAGCTCATCATTTTCACGAGCCATTTCTTCATTTTTACGTTTCATTTCTTCATAGGATTGATGACAAAAGGAGGCAACTTGTGTTAGAGACACAAGCTCGCAAGCAACAGAAGATCAAATTGAAAATGGAGCAAAGGAACACACTCGCTTGCTCTTTCTTACCTTTCACCACTTTATCATCACGACCTTGTTAAGCAACATTACGGAACTTGGTTGCAGCAGGCCTATTAAAATTGGCATCCTTTACTTTCATTGACGGGATATGCTCAGCAATGAAGCGACAAGCCAATAATTCATTGCCTCTATCAATAAACATTTCTTCCACCTTTAATGCAATCCCTTGTGTTATGATTTCAGGTTGGAAGGTTGCATTATGATTTACCATCTGCTCCTCAGTTACACATTCAACCATGAGAGCCAAAACATTGTTTCCAAGCTTGCCCATTTTCTTCATGTGTTTGGCTTCATCGTAGTAGACTTGTTTTACCTTTTCAATCTCTTCACAAAGATGTTTGTAATCGTCATCTGCCTCCTGATTATTTGGGAAAGGGGGGATTTGTAGATACAATTCTTGAATGAACTGTGGAAGAACAAAGTGTTTTTGTTTGAACAGTTGTGTTTCGTGTTACATTATGTGCCGTGTACCGGTATGATACAGTTAGGCTAGGTGTATCAATATCATACCAGGATTGTTTGTGTTCATTCCCAAAACTGGTTCTACGAGGAGGTGCGCTTTTTTCAAACCATTCCGCGCGCGAACCTTCCTTCTTGGATTCATTCATTCCCTCCGTCCGGCGGGGGGGGGGGGGGGCAGACAGCAAGCAAGCAGCAGGGAACGACATGACATCGCTCAGCTAGCGACTACAGCAACAAGAGTATGTACAGTACCGTACCAATGATCCATACCGGCGCGGTACATGGACCGATAGAGCTGATACTTGTAGCTTGCTGATCAAAGGTATAATAGAGATAGAATACATTCCAAACATCACATCAAATCCATCCAATCCATCCATTGAAAGCTAACAATGTACAGAGCTTACCCAGCTCCGTCCCAACCGCTGCCTCGTGGAAACAATGGGAATGCTAATGGCAATGTTAATGGCAATGCTAATGACAACAAGAAGAACCCCTACGGGTACGGCACCAGCAGTACCAGTATCCATACAACTACGGGTAGTAATACCACCAGTAACATTAGACCACCAGTAGCAATGCCAGGCAGCATCGGTATCGGCACTCGACCAAAGTTCGGAAGTCCATCGCTGCCTCCACCGCCCAAGAAACATCGTGCCATTCCTCTTCCAATGGCCAAGTCTGCAGCTGCACGTCACTCTACCTCTGCATCAGCATCTTTGCCCCCATCTCTGGTGGACGATAAGATCGCCAAGCGCCGCGCCCAGCTTCGCAGTCTCAAAGCTCAAAAGGCCAATTCGAACGCACCCAGCATCCTCGCCAGAGCTCGTGCCATTACTTCCAACGCCAATACCAACGCCACCACAACCCCTGACAATGCGAATGGCGCGAATGCAAGCAATAGCAATATCACGGGATCCTACTTGAACCACGACCAACCAAATTATGCCGTCAGATCGCGTCCCATTGCTGTTCCAAAGTCTCCGCCGAATCCTAAAACATTCACTCCCATGAATTTAGGATCCAAAATTCATATTCCTGCAGGTCAGAAACCGAAACCAGCAGTTCACGTACCCATCATTGATGTTGGTGGTTTACCATCCAAGTTCGCTCCGCTCAAGGCGGTCAATGTCAATCCCAACCCTATTCTAGGAAAGCAAAATGGTCATGGTACCGGTAGTGGTCATGCTGCTGTGAATGCGCCGGTATCTTCCCCTCCCATCTCCAATCCCTCTCCTAATGTCAATGTCAATACCAATGGCAATATCAATGCTGATGCAAATAAGGTCACAGCTCCACCCAAATCCAAACCAGCAGGTCAAGTTCAAACACCCGCAACGGAAAAACTAATCGGGAAACTTCTTCAACCACCTACTAAGAAAATCACTCCGCCTATGAGTACGAGTACATTTGGAGCTACTATCAAGTCAAAAGTAAATATTGAGCCATTGCCTGTCGGAGGGGATACGGGTACGGGTGCACCTCCCATCATGGCGATTTCACAACCGCAATCGCAATCGCAAACAAAACTAGTTGTCGAATCAAATGTCCCTTCTGTAGAACCTGAAGTGACGAGTACACGTACTAATTCAAATACAAATTCAAGTTCAAGTTCGAAACGATTGACTCTCACTGCATTGCGAAATGCGGCAAAATCTCCAAAAAAAGCAAAGGATGGCATTGTCATATTTGACGCCAATGCAAGTGCTGCAAATGGAAATGGAAATGGAAATGGAAATGGAAATGGAAAAGGCACAAATCAGACCATTGCGAAAATTGACGAGGAACATAAAGAACAGACCGAATCCTCGACTCTGCGCTTGGTGAAAGAATTGCGGAAAGCAAAGGAGGAAAAAGTAGAGGCAATGAAACGAATGACAAAATTAGAGTTGGAAGTCATGGAACTGCGTTTGAATAACACGAGGCAACAGATTCAAAGTAGTCAGGATCAGCATGAACAGCACCATCGTAGAATGCGGGGAGATGGTAGTCCAAGTCCAAGGAGGAGGAGGATGAAGTCTCCGGAACCTAGTAGTCGCAGTAGACCCGATTCGAATCCTCTCTTGGATATGAATATTGCAAGTCGTGCTGTGGAGACTGTGGAGGATGTATTTACGTCGAATTTGGCAACGTATGTCGTGCGCGAACCGTATGGAGGGAATGAGACTATGGATTATAACTTTCCGGATGAAGTTGATGGTGATGATGATGCGCATGGACATGGACATGGACATGGACATGGAGAGAGTCAGGCATGTTCGATTTCTTGGCAAGAATCTATCGAATCTTATTTGAAGAAATCAACCGTCAAGGATGAGAAGACGCTGGAGGTTCTTGCGAAACTTGAGGCAGATGGGAGTATTTTACTTATCTATGGCGATTCGTGTCGGCATGGCGTGCCATCGATTGGTGATGGTGGAATCACAGGATACGAGTTTAGGACATTTGAAGATGTTGAGTATTTAGAGGGATCACTTGGGAAAATTGTATTTATCGATACGGAAGGAAATGATGGAGAATACTGGTTGGATCCAGTTTATGAAGAGGCCCTAAAGATTAGGGAGACTTATTGCTCAAATGTCTTCTCGGCAGCTTTGGCTTTGAAGGCATCATCTCCCCAAGCAGGTACAAGGCCAATGGAATATTCTAATGGGTTTGCTCAACGTCAAGTACCAGCAGTAGCCCCAGCAACTATGAGTCCTCCTGCAGTCTTTCCGGTAGTAATACCGCCTGTGGCGCGTGCAGATGCTTGCGTAGGAACCGAAGACATCCCTCAACCAAAGGAACCAGTTGGAAAGCCCAAATCTCGGTCTATCAACATAAATGGAGATTCTCAAAAACAGAAATCTCCTGCCCCTGAGACGCAAAAGCAAAAGCAACAGCCTGCGCAAGAACAAGAACAAGGAGGCTCTGGAGCGACGGATGTGCTTTCATTATATATTCTTTCTTTTTTCTCAACTATATTCAGCGTGATTTGGTTCATTCTCATGATTCCCGTCCGAGTAACACGTCTCACCATTTCAACCTTGCTAGTTCTAGGCATTGCCAATCTATTGTGGCTCTATTTTGCTGATAATAGAACGGCAATGGACATGGGAGCATTGATTGATAAACAATATAATATTAACTAATGTTTTTACGGTCCCGAGCATTGCATGAAGCTAGTACGTGTACGTGTAGACTTGAAATAATTCCAATGCATTTTATCCCAGGTTAAACCGTCTGTAAATACGAGTAGCTTCGCGCATACGAGTTTCCCCAGCAGCGTGTTCCGCAATCTTTATTTCTCGGCGTACAAGAAGGAAGGAACATCACAGATTCGACAACGACCGTAAAATTACCGTGTATCCGAACTTGGAAAGCTGCGCCGAAAATTCTGTTTCGTTGTCAGATCCAACGACAAGGTCTGGGCTCTTTGGGAAACTCCTCACAAAGGCAATTCGAGATGAAAGCGAACGCGTCACAACAATTCTGTGCGCTGGTAGGACCTCTTTTGGTAAGATATCCGACGAAAAAAACTTGGCAACGATCCCATCTGTCCTTTCCTTATCTTTGCTATAATCGTCAAGGTGATCTCCATCATCAATGGATACCATGACAAATATGTTGTAGTAAGACCCGAGTAAAAATAAAACTCGATGCAACTTCTCACTTTCATTGTCTGACGATGAGATTGAAACAACAATATTGTTGCCCCTACCCGGAGGATCCGTTTTACTATTCGCAAACAATTTTGCAAAAACACGTGCGCGATCTTTGCGGTTCTCTAAACTTTGTGATGAGTCATTCTTGCTCTGTTCAAAAGTGGAGGCTTTGGTAAATCTGAAAGGTAAAACCCCATCATGTGATGGCCGCATTGGCTGGGTACCAGTGCCACCTGAATAGTGCGAGGGTTTCTTTACGTGCGATTTCAAGAATGACTGAATGCCTTCCTCATCTTCATCATTATTTTGTGGGGGTCTCTGAGCAGGTCGTCCTTGGGCGCGCTGTCTTTCTCGCTGTACTTGTCTTTGCTGCTGCGGCGCTTCTCTCCGATTGTCATGGTCCTGTCGTCCGGGAAAGAATAGCATATATCCAATGATAACAACAACAACGGCAATCACCAAGCTATTCCAACTGCTGCCTTCAGCCCCTTCGTCTCCTTGCATGGTCATTTGATCTCTATCGCTTGCTCTATCTACGTTTGATTTGAAATCAGTATTATTAACGTGCTCACTCGTAGCACGTGCTCACTCCTTGTACTTGCACAGTAAGTATGTTGGTACCCTACGACTTGTCAAATGCAAAGGTGATGGCTGTTCGTTGGCTGTTCGTTGGCTGTTCAGTAGTTTGTGCCTTCTGGCATTACGATACTCGTCGCATTTTGGCCTTGCGCATGACACGCACAACGAACGCAACCAGAACACTCTTCTTCTTGCACCGGCGTCCGTATCGTTCGTTTTGGGGGAACCGTTTCAAAAATTCTTGAAAAGTCTCCTGTTCTTATTTTGAGAAAGGGCACACAAACGATTGATTACAGACCCTGGATTATTAAAATCGATTAAAGCAATCATCACAAGACGCAATGGCAACCCTTCGTCAAACTCCCGCAAGCTACTTCAATGCTGTATTTGCAATTGCTATGTATGGATTCTTGGCAAAATGGACATGGTCTTTTCAGTCGGTGTACATGATCATCAAGCTCCCATTAACCGCTGTCTTTTGGTTTCTATGTTTCGTTCAGGTCTTTGGGTTGATTACAGAGTACTTGGGTTACAATGACGTTTTGAATCTTTGGACTGGCGAATGGTCCACGTCGCCAGGGATGGTAGAGAGTAAAGGTCCCATGCCTCGCAAATTGAAACTGAGGAAATGCTCGAAATTGTGACGTGATGATCAATCAAAGTTCCAACAAAACTTTATTAATAAAATCAATATTTGGATTCATGTGTCTTTAACGAATGCTGGATTTCCATGATGTATGTAATCCTCTGGCGAGTGATCCACGTTGCTAGGGCCGGTGGAGAGTAATGCTCCCTTGCCGCGCAGAGATGTGTAACTTGGGTTATACTTTAGTTATACTCCGTAATTTGAGTCTTTAGTGTTATGAAAATGATGGAACTGGGACGCAATAATAAACTAAAAGTTCGATAATTCGAAAATGTATTTGCCTTGACGTATTGAGTCGGTGCCAGTGAAGGAAAACATCTGATTCATCACATCACATCACAATAATTCGCGTGTTGTCGGGAACCGTTTCCAAATGATTACAATTTCTGGAAAAAACATTATGATCACAATCTGATTGATTGATTGTAATAGATAGGATTCCATGATTATTATCATCACAAAACATCATCAATTATACTCAATGGCAGCCCTTCGTGAACCTCTCAAAATCTGTTTCGGTGCTCTAATTTACATTGCTGTGTTTGGATTCGTGTCCGAATGGACATCCTGTTTTCAGTCGGTGCACATCACAATCAATTTTGCCTACATCTCTGGGTTCCTATGGTTTTGTTTGGCCTTTGGTTGGATTGCAGAGTACATGCCAGCTCCCGCAAGCTACTTAGATGCTCTATCACCAATTGCTCTGTTTGGATTGTGTTTGGCCATTTGGACTTCCTCTTTTCAGGTTGCCTACATCTCTGGGTTCCTATGCTTCGTTGGTCTCTGTAAATTGATCACAGAGTGCATTTGTTTAGAAGTTGGTTCTAATCCTCTACTCGTAGCTCCCGGAAGCGTCTTCAATGCTCTATATGCTCTATTTCCAATTGCCCTTTTTGGATTGGCCAATTGGACAGTGTCTTTTCAGTCGATGTACATCATATTCAATTTCACCGATATCTTGAGTTTCTGTGCTTCCTTTGCGTCTGTGTTTTGATCGCAACGTTGCTACAGGAGGTGAAGATTAAAAAATCAAATGCCGCACAGACGATTGTGACCAGCGGCATGCGTATAAGAAAATGATGGAACTTCAAACTGGGATGTAATAATCAGTTTAAAAGTTCAAAAAGAACTATTTAATAATCAATATTATCAGAAAAATCCCATCTAGTTTCAACTTCTTGACATGCATCAAGACTCATCATTGTTCACTTTATATTTTTCACATTCTCAAAATCTTCCCATTTTTATAAACAATATCTATCACCCAAAAAAATTACACTCCATGTGTAATTTTGCTCATGATCACAGATTTGGACCAATACCACTACCAGTACCCGGCCAACCACTACCCTCCGTCTCCATATTCTGAATCTCATTCTCAGGATCAAACAATCTCGAAAAATCAGTCTCCATCTGTTCAATCGCCGCATCGCTCAGACCACTGTCAAGATTCAGAAAGTCAAAATTATTATTTAATGGAGAGGGATTGAGAGCGCCATTAGCTTCTGGCGTGGAATCTACCCTCTCCGCAATCCTACCCGCAGATGCTAAGGCGCTGGCTTGTCGCTCTCTATCAATCATATCCTGCTGCATTAGTTGCTGCTGCTCTGGAGATATATAGGGGTTAGGCGCGATCTGGAGCTGTGGCTGCTGTACTAATGGTGATGATGGTAATGTGCTTGTAGTTGGAATGGGAGCAGCATTGTTAGTATTGGAAGAGGAGGACATTAGAATCCCAAGACCAGTTCTTGGAGGAATCAGTGCTGGGAATTTTCTCTGTTCCATACCACGATCCGTTGAAGAAAGTGTTCGAAATGTTGCAGCAGAGCTCTGAATATAAGACGACGACTGACTCAAGGACATTTGAGTCGGTTCCAACGACATGGGATTTGGATTAATCTCGGGAGTATGCGACGGAGAGGACGCGAGAGAAGAGATGGAATTGGCCCTCATCCGCGGGCTTGGACCTAGTTTTGGAGATTGGTTGCTTTTTTGTTTGGAGCGTTTCATTTGTTGGCACAGTTCGGGTTTCTCTCTTTGGAACCATTCATGTCTATAAGCGCCAGCATCGGGTCCTTTTGTGATACGTCGGAATCCGTATAAATTCAATTGTCGCTGGAAGGATGTAAGCTAGAAGAGGAAAAGGAAATGGTATATATTCAAATGTTTATGTTTGGTTAGAAACCAAGCATTCCGTGAAAAAAGATACAGATACAAATGATAAAGGCACTCAACTCAATCAATCCACATACACGTACCTTGGTATGACGAAAGTATCGCGGCAAAACATCCGAAACAAACCTTTCCGCATCCCTCACAATAAACGCATCACCTCTTGGTAACCAACACACAGTCGCCGGATCCTCCTTCTTCAACATCTCCATCAATTTCCTCGGAAAGGGATTGGAATGCCCCGATGGAGTCGAGGTAGGAGTGGACGATCCTATACTTGGAGACGGTTCACAGGACGACGGGGTGGATTTGGACACACCGGAAGATGTGAAGAGGGGGGAGGGGACGGGTTGTTGGAGCAGAGATGGCATGGAGCGACTTGCTCCGAGGGTGGCGATTGGTTTGGTGGAGGATCTGGTTTTCATTCTTCCTCCTGCTCCTGCTCCTCCTACTCCTACTCCTACCGGACCATGACCATTTTGTGCAAACATGGACGGTGATGCACCGTTTTTGAGTGGTATAGGTGATGGGACCCCTGGTGAAGTTGTAGGGTCTACAGCTAGTTGACTGTGTTCCGGTATGGACAGATGCTGTTCCGAGAGACTATTTGTGGACCGAGAGGGACGAAGAAAACTGGAATTGCCTTGTGCTTGTTGTTCGAGAGGAATGACTGCTGATCCAGTCGAGAGACTTCCCACTGCCAGAGGAACCGCACCCGCATAATGATGCATGTTCATGTTTGTGGTACGTGTTTGTGGTTGAGTTTGCGTAACTGCTTGCGTCCGCGATGACAACGGCATTGTTACAGGTGACGCACTCTGACTCTGACTCTGCTGTTGCGAAGCCTGAGCTGCAGCGCGGAACCCAGCCAAATACATGGCTTTCAACTGTTCTCTTTTTGTCTCATCCGATTCTGGGTTATTGCTCAATGCTTCCGTCACTGCTACATTGATTGCGGCTTTATTGAGCACCCCCGGTGCTGTTGCTGTTGTTGGCACTGTAGGTACAGGTGCAGGTGCAGCGGATTGAGGTGGCGCAGTGCTAGAGAGGACAGATTGTGGAAGCAATGCCATGGTTGCTAAATTGAGACTATTGATATTGTCGGGAGACGATAGTGCACTATTGAGAGGCGTCGTAGGAGGTGCGGGAGGCACCGGCTTTGGGGCCAATAAGGTTTGTGCAGGCCCAGCAGGCGGTGTGGACGATAATGTTTGGTTGTGGTTCCACGATGATGCCGATGCCGATGCCGATGCCAATGCAGGATGCATGACAGGAATGTGGGTGGAAGGGGTGGGAGCCGGGGCCGTGGACGAGACAGGCGTGACCTCTGATGGCATCATGTCCACCATCTTTGTTTGGCTCTCTTGGCCGTGCTGCATATGCATCTGCATCTGCATGGGCATGGACATGTGTATTTCTTCTGTATTCATATTCATATTCATATTGCTACCATTTACAACACCATTGATAGCAATAGCATTGGTGGTATGAGCATTGACTAGAGGAATGCAAGGTTCCTCCCCCTTTGACGAGTCGTGTCCTGCCATTGCCATTACTCGTAATTACACCCTTTCTCAATAAATGCAATGACTTAGAGAAAGTCACCAATTACAGTACCTGACAGAGCGTGCAGTTCGAGGTTTAATTTAGTGGTGAAGCTGCTGCTATTGCACTACAAATGAAGATTGCGTCGGAAATACTGCTGGAGGAAAACTTTGGTGGGCACAACAACAATGATATTAGTGGGTTGTAGTTCACTTGTTTTCTTTCAATGCCTTGCTGACGAGCGAGGTCACCTTTTTAATTCCACCTACCTCAAGAAGTAACCTTTCCGGCTTTCCTGGGACTTCCCAAAAATTCGAAAAAGGAGGAAGAAGAAAGAAGAGTATCAATCCTGGCGTTTCATTCTAATTTAGCCCAATCAACGCCAAATAGGGGTTACTCGTCACGAGCCCACGTCATACGCACGACAGTCGCAATACAGCGTTTGCATGAGATTGTGGACGTCAGAACTTCAAGTAAGCCGCGAGAAGAAAACGCAAAAAAAGAAACCAAGAATCGGAAACTCTCAAATCGGAAACAGAAACGTTCCACAAACCATTCAATTTATTTACCGAATAGATTGTACTGTAGTAACTATTCATAATTCTAAATCGACTTGTTGCTCATAAGAAAGTGTTTGTATGTGTTGTAGTTTTCAAAACGCACCCTCTGTAAAACTCATTACAGTAAAGATACCCTTCTGTTTTACTTCAGCTGTTTAGGCTCAAATTTCTGCCGGCTGCCTTTTCCTGTTCATGAGAAGAATTTAGCTTGAAATTTTGTTATGGAGCAGGTCCAGGTTTCGCACAGAAAAAGTACACTCAGAAACGAATTTTCGGAAAAGCTAGCTTCTGTAAACCGATCCGATCCCCATTGTCATCTGACATTGTCTATTTAGTTTTCTGCCGTTTGTCATTTATACCGTATACCCCCTCGTTCGTTCACAATCTTGATCTTCAATACTACAGTATACTCCTACCATACAGTGCGTACACATGGTGAGCCCCGTGGAACGTAATCTAGCAAACTTTTCTTCGAAAGCTTTATCGGAAGGTAAGACCACGGCAGGCAGGCCAGAGGACGGCGGCACGGGAGATACGAAACACTTAACTTCAAACAACAACAACGCCCAGCAGTCACAGTCATCATCTACCAAGCAGCATCATCGGGCGGCAGTAGCACAAATGGAACACACCAACACCGATGCGCAACAGCAACCGAATGCCATGAACGCTGGCACTTCTCAGCAGGTATCCATACCGGGATTGCAACCGAATCGCGACTCTGGACAGTTGACTCAGGACCTATTAAATGCGAACTTTGCTTCATCGGCTCTCGGAGGGAACCACCACCCCCACCCCCAGGTGAATCTCCAAATGCTCAAAAGTATGATGGAGGCTAGTGCAGCAGGTGCGTCATCGCTTGGAGGGAGCGGGGTCAACAACCAGGATTTTCTCAATGCCGCCGGTCTTGCTGGAAATCCTGCGTTGAGTCTAGCGCTGTTGGGCAAAGACGCTGGTGGTTTGGCCAATCAGCTAGGTCTATCTTCCAACCTCAGCCACAACCTCAGCCACAACCACAACCTCAGCCACAACCACAGCCACAACCGCAACCACAGCCAAGGTCCTCAAAATGATGGCAGGATTTCGTCAAGTGCGGGCATGCAGAATTTGGGGAAACATCCTAAAGATTCCTTTTCCCCACACCCAAGTGACTCCTCCTCGGTTCACGACTCCTCTGTGGCGTCAAGACAGCCCAAGGAAGATGTTTCCAACTTTGATCGTCTCCAAAACGCAAGGATGGCTCACGCATTCAAGGCTTCTGCGGCAGCGGCAGAGGCAGCTATAGTATCCCAGAGAAATAGCGAGTTAGAACAGCAACAGCAACAAGCAAATGCCAAAGATTCAATTGGCGGATCTAGGCTAGAGAACATACAGGCCATGAACCCTTCCCTCGCTGCATTCTTAGAGAACTCTGGGAATGGCGGTGGCAATGCGCTTAATAATTTGACTCAACCCTACATGCAAACTCTGCAAACACTTGTGCAACAACAACAACAGCAACAACAGCAGCAGCAGACTCAACAGCAGCTTCTGCAACTCCAACATCAACAGCAGGGAAATCCTACAAACATTGTCTCATCAGCTGATGTGAAAGTCGCTGCTCCTATCACTGCAGATTCAAACAGTGCTGTAAAACCTCAAAAGAGTCGGGGTTCTAATAGCGCAAATGATACTTATAGAGACTTCTCTAGGGTGGGCGATGATGGCACTGATTTGAATACAACCCAACCGCCAGGCAAAGATCCTCCATTTCCAGTAAAGCTCCATCGTATCTTATCCAATCATGAGTACAGCGATGTCATCAGCTGGTTACCTCATGGTAGGAGTTGGAGGGTGCTGAAGCCAAAGGCGTTTGAAGAGAAGGTTATACCGTTGTACTTTAGACATGCCAAGTATGCATCCTTTATGCGCCAGGTAAGACATTGACAATATGTGCCATCTTTATTTGCAGGCTTTCTACACTGCCGTTTCACAGCATTTTAACTCATGAACACTTTTTGAAATATACAGGTCAACGGTTGGGGATTCAAGAGGATGACACAGGGACCCGATCATAACTCGTATTATCATGAGGTAAGCGTTGTCTTTCTTGCTTAAACGCGTTGATACTTCACTTTGTATTATATCTAACCATTCTATCCTACTATTTTGAATTTGAACATCTACGCGTATAGCTTTTCCTTCGAGGAATGCAGCACCTTTGTTACAAAATGAGACGACCCACTAGAGCTCGAGTTGATACAGATCCCGACTTCAACCCCGATTTTTACCGCTTGAGCATGGTTGCACCATTACCCAGCCAAGATGTAAATAATAATATGGGTGCTGGTTTAAACAATGCCGGTATGAACATTAACAGCCTTGGAAACTCCAATCCCAATCCCATGCCTAACCTTCAGCCCGGTATTGGCCTTACAAATCCCGGCCTACAATCTTTGGCTGGTATGAATGCAATGGCAGGAGTAGGCGGTCTTGCTGGTATGAACAATCTAGGCGCAATGAATCCTGGTGATAATTCTCTCTCTACGAATTTGCTGCAGCAGCAACTTTCAATAAATCAGAATGTCAACACTGCTCAGCAGATTCCTGGGTTACAAAACGGAGGCAATAATTTATTGGGTGTAGGAAGTGGAAACTCTGATATTGGACAGCTGCAATCTCTGAGGCAAAGAAGAGAAGAATTGGTTAGGCAGCTACAGCGAATGGTGCAAAGTGGACATCCGAATGCTCTTTCTAATTCTTCAATGGCAGCAGCAACTATTCCCGCCAACACAAACGGACTGATGAATACAAACAATGGGTCCAACGCATCAAACTTACAAAATGGGCTGGGGAATTCTAACAATGTTGGTAATTTATTGAATTTATCCAACCAAGCACAGTTGCAACAGATGATGTCGCTAGGAATGAATGGCGGAGCGAATTTTGGTGGCCAGAATATGATGTTGCCCAACGCTGGAAATTTTGGCGGTAATGCATCTACAGTCGGTCTAAACATGAACAATATGTCCCCAAATCTTTCTAATCTTGGAGGCGGCATGGGAGGCAGTATGAATCAACAGTTTTTAATGCAGAATGGTATGCTAGGAGCAGGTGGAGTGAACCCGAATTTGGGACTTGGGGGGTTGGGTAATGCGAACATGATGACGCAAAACCTTGGAGCAATGTTGCAGGCTAATCAGTTAATGGCACAAAACCAGTTGATGGGACAAGCTAATCAGAATCCCGGGTCGTCCTCTGAGAGGAATAACATTTTCGGAGATAACAACAACAACAGCCCTTCTTCCTAAGAAACCTTGCAAGTATTGTTAAAAGAGATGAGAGGCATTTGAGATAATAGTTAACGTGAAATGGCTACGAGTGTACAAGCAATTTATTGTATTTCTTGTCTGTTATGCTAGATCATCGTTGATCCAGTATCTTTTCAGGAGAAGAATTGGAACAAGAAATGAAAGAAGGGCGTCCCAAAGGATCCAGTTTTCTGGAATGTTCTATGAAATTGACGCTAATCACCACGTGTAATGCCTAAACTGTGCTCTTCACTTTTATAATCGCATCGTTCGTAAACTACACGTAGATGCAAAGAGTGCATTATTTTATCTAAATAAAAAACTTCTTTCGGATAATGTGTTTTAATAGTGTGGTGCGTAGCTTCATCATTTAGTAAAGAATGAAATGCAATGGCACCATCAGAAGTGCAAGAAAGTTTCTTTCGTTTCAATTAGGTTCATGTAAACTTTAATGGAAAGGATAGTTAGAGTGGATGCGAAGTGTAAAGATGATATCTTTTAAACATATATTTCACACATTGAGCCCTATTTCAATAATGTGAGTGTCATGATGTGAATGATGTACGCGAGTACTCATGATGGTCTCATATCATGGGTTCATTTGGATTTGTGAGCTGTGATCTCACCGTGAAGAAAGAGAAAAGAGAGAGAAAGAGAGAAAAGGGGCACTCTCGTACGTCTGAGGTGCTGTGATTGATTGATGTGATGGGTG
>Ga0115005_10001657_pt1 | contig 17791 bp, 10 predicted proteins | sample ArcOceMetagenome_FD_87163 | JGI IMG/M metagenome (GOLD analysis project Ga0115005, IMG submission 87163) | Marine eukaryotic phytoplankton communities from Arctic Ocean - Arctic Ocean - Greenland ARC118M Metagenome | ecosystem: Environmental > Aquatic > Marine > Oceanic | place: Arctic Ocean... | reverse complement strand
TTGATTCCGTGATAATTGCGGCAACCTTTTCAGTTTCATTGTCTACTTGTTGTTGCGAATTGTTCTTACTTTTGCGAGGAGATGCAAGACGCTTCAAAAAGTTGGATCGTCTCGATCTTGAAGATTGACTTTTTGCATCGTCAGCGGCCGCATCTGTGGAGACTTGAATTTGAGCATTAGCAGGAAGTTCTGCCGTTGAAACAGAGAAATTATATAAAGCAGAATCTATTGTTGGTTCATCACCTGCATCGCTATCTTCGTCCAGAGAATCCAATTGAAATGGTTCGGAACCAAAGCTGAAGCCAATTGATGACAAAATTGACTGAGGAGATAGAACCCCAATGACAGCGGAAGAAATGTTATGACGAGATTCTTTATCGTCTGTATTATCTGGAACGGCAACAGAGAGACTACGAGGACTTTTGGGAGGGAGATCAATGATTTCTGGTTCTGGTTCTGGAGACTGAGGTTGTTGTGTTGGACCCTCAGCTACCATGGCTATACAAGAACGGGGAGTAAGATTTTCATCTTGGAATGCGTTACAGAGGCCTGTTGAACTTGGAGAATTATCAAGACTCTTCGTATTTGTTTCATCGTACTCGGGAATCGGATTGAGACCGCCCAATGAACTTATATTTGATTCGAGGGATGAGGAGAATTGGATTGAAGATATTGTCGCTTCTTCGTCATACCTTCGATTCTCATCCACGACGGTACCGTTGGAACCATATGCAATATTTGATCCAAACCGAACTGCCTTTGTTTCTCGACTCGGCAACTTATCACCTATTCTTTGGCGAAGCGACGTGTTTGCTTTTCTTATGATTATACGTTCATACTCCGACCTAACCATGTTTCTTTCTATCGCTCGGTCATCGTCTGATATTTCGAGCGGTTGGGGCTCCAAGTAATCAATGTCGAGATTATATTCATTCAATTTTGATTGAAATTGATACTGTTGCCCGTAAATTTGAACTTTCTTTTCGTTGCTATGCCTATGGTGCCATTGGATATATAGAGAAACAGCTATAGCAACAGTTGCTACTCCTCCGATTGCAAAAATAATTGTAAGATGCATTTTTGTCAAGCCTTTTGGCTGCTCCTTTGGACTAACATCAAGCAGTTGGCTCAATTCAATTCCGCTGTTTTCTAGTTGTTCTAGAAAGTCTTCCTTTGAATTAGTAAAGGCGTCTTCTACTACGAGCTCTTCCAAAAGATCAGTGCTTGGTACAGACTTTGAGTTGAAGACCGCATATCCTGAGCACAAAATGGAGGTCTTGACATTCAATCTCCTTCTAGTTGTTCTCTCTGCTCTCAACTCGACGTTTGAGAATACGATATCGCTTGTGAATTTATCTTTGAGAAAATCATTCAAGTAATTCTCTGCCACCTCGACGACAACATTTTCGTCAACGCCATTCTCCGAAACTAGATCGATAACAAAAGGTGATATTTCGACATTAACACGCAACTCAGTAGGGATTTGAGATTTAGATGGTGCTGATGAAGGGACGGATGACAGTGTCGGTTTATTAGTCGGATCAAGTGATAATGTATTAATCGGCGTAGGCTTTGAAGTTGGAGAGAATGAAGGATTTGATGACGGACGTGACGTCGGAGATTGTGTTGGTGTTTTTGTTGGACTTATGCTTGGCTGCAAGGAAGGAGTCGTGATTGGCAATGATGACATCACAGAAGAAGGAGAGTTGGAACGTTTCACTGTGGGTGAAAGAGTTGGTGGATTTGTTGGTGAGGATGATGGCTCCGCAGATGCCGTTTCTGTTGGTGAGGGGGAAGGTATTTGGGATGGTGAAGCAGTATGCACACTGCTTACTGTCGGGACTGATGAACATGTTTTCGGTCAGATTGATAATGTTTTTTTTATCAGAACCATCTTTTCTAAGAACTTACCTCCTGTTGTATGTTTCAGGAAGAAATCATCCTGCTCGAAGTCAAATAATGATCGCAATTGTTCATCATCAAACGTCAACAGGTCAGGGTCGACAGCGTTTGGACTGCTAGGATTAATCTTTGCATACGTAAATGACGCATCTAAAAGAAGCAGCAATATTGTTGAGAATGCTGAGCATTTCATGATTATTTGAATTGATTGTAACTCTATTTTTGAGAAAGATCATTGGTGGAGTGTGGAGAGTGTCTTCATCATTTGTGAAGTTTTTGTTTCTGAACTGTCGCTAAACCCAACTTGCTTCGCCAAAACAACCTTCTGGCACACATCTTCAAAATTTGTTTACTTTTCTCATAAAAACTTTTTTCAATGGAGAATCAAACTGTAATAAACGGCTTTTCACTAAATCCCATCACGAATGATGCATTCGTACCGGAATCGAATGTAAGCGGTACTGCGCGCGAGGAGATAGACAAATTGGAAAAGAGGCAAAGTTTCCTGCAAATACGTTGAACGTGTTGTACGTGTTTTTTAAAACTACGCGTAAGTACAGTTAGTATAAATCTCTTCGAGTCCAGTAGACAGTAGATTAGACCCGCAGGTTGAGGTGCAGTTTCATAGATAAACAATACTTTTAGATCTTTAAAAAATCTTATTCGTAAATCTCTTCAAGTCCGGGTCCTACGTGGGAATCCAAGAACATGAGTTCCTTGTAAGTAGCCAACGTCCACATGTTAGCAGGGACAACTCCCTCTGCTGCATCACAAACTTCACGGATATCGATCATGGTTTCCAATCTCAATACGCGTGCAATCTTGGCAGCCTCGTAGGAAATTTCGGCAGCATGAATGGTAGCGACCGCATCCTGGAGCTGGGGTACTGAAGCCTCGAGAGCTTCAAGAGGACCAACGCCAGAAGCCTTCACAGCTGGAATGATGTGCTGGTTGATCATATCAATAAGAGTCAAAGCCTCCATCTCTACGGTTCCAGAATAGTGATCATGAAGAACGATTTCGCGTGCTTCGCACTCCTCCTTACTCATTACGTTCGTCTTCTCAAAGAGATTAATATTCTTCTCAGAGCTCAAAGTGTGAATAGCTTCAACTCCAGAATCAATACGCCACACTCCGCGATCAGTGAGCATCTGCTGCATCTCTTCGTCGTAGTTGTCTCCGTTGAAGATTACACGCCAATGCTTGTTGAGAGCTTCCTTGGCAACATCCACTGGGTCAGCTCCAGCATCGATCTTGTCAGCAAATTCACCGAATTTCTCAGCAGTGATAGTATTAAGTACAGTGTTCACTAGAGACACATTCTGAGAAGATCCAACAGCACGGAACTCAAAACGAGCACCTCCGTAAGGGAAGGGAGAGGTACGGTTACGGTCCTCGGAAGGAACCTCGAAGGGCATGATCTCGCTGACCCCAAGGTCGAGAGTCTTCACTCCAGGAACGTATTCTCCTGATCCTTTGCCGTCCTTGAACTGTTCAAGGTAGAAAGTCATATCCTCACCGAGGTAAGTGGATACAATGGCAGGAGGGGCCTCACAAGCTCCGAGACGGAAGTCATTTCCAGGGGAAGAGATTGCCGCCCTCATCAAATCACCATGGTCGTCAATGGCAGCAACAATAGCAGCCATGATGATAGGGAAAGCATAATCATTTCCAGTAGCCTTATTAATGACATCTGGTTTCATAAATTGAGTTCCATCAGCAGTCGCGATAGACCAGTTAACGTGCTTTCCTGATCCATTTACGTCGTTAAATGGTTTCTCTTGCAAAAGAGCAACAAGACCGTGGCGAGGTGCCACCTCCTCGATGATTTGCATGACCATAACATTTTGGTCAATCTGGGTGGTATTGCTTCCGAAAAGAGGAGCGAATTCGAATTGGTTGGGGGCTACCTCACGATGACGGGTCTTGAGTGGAATTCCCAACTTCCAGCACTCTTCTTGCATTTCTTGCATAGCAGCGAGGGCGGGGGTGGCACTGGATAAAGGAGCCATGTAATGATCGCACATTTCCTGCCCACGGGGTGCATTCTTTCCGATTATGGTACGGCCAGTGAACTGAAGGTCTGGCCGACGGTAGAATTCTTCACGAGGGATGAGGAACATTTCCTGTTCCAATCCAATGTTGGCAACAAGTCCACCCTCTGCTTCAGTGTCGAGACCGAGATGCTTGAGAAGACGTGCTCCTTGTTTATTCAATGCGGAGTTGGAGCGAAGAACTGGTGTCTTCTCATCAAGAGCAGCACCGTAGTAAGAAACCAAAGCCGATGGAACAAAGATAGTATCTCCTCTGAGGAAAATGGGAGAAGAGGTGTCAATAGCAAGGTATCCTCCAGCACAGTGAGTTCCACGAAGTCCTCCGTTGGGGAAAGAGGATCCATCAGTCTCTCCTCGAATAAGGTCCTTTCCTTTGAAATCAAATTCAATATCGTTCGTTTTCCTATTAAATTGCATCATCATGTTCTGAACCTGTCCGGTTTGACCGTGACGGACACCAGAAGAAGCCATAGGCTGGAACCAATGGCAGTAAGTGTTAGCACCATTCTCAGTAGCCCTATTTAAAGATGATTTGGAAAAGGAGAATAGAATTGTCAGTAAAATAAATCTTGACACGGAGGGGGTGTTGAAAAGAAGTACTAATATTGCGACAACGACGATGTCCAAATCAATAGATGTCAGTACTGGTAGATCGCGATCAAAACTCACCAGTCAAGGACTGCATTTGCCACAACATCAGAGTGGGTGCTGGTCCACGAAGGATCCTTCAATAGATCGGCACTGGCACCATACTTCTTCAAGTAAGTATCGGCGACTGTGCCAGTGAAGACATGCTTTCCGTATTCTTCGTATGCATCGAGAGAAGCCATTCCCCTCGTTCCTCCGATAGCAGCGTTGGAGAAGAGGGCACGGCGAGCCAATGCTCTAGCGGCGAATTGAGAGGTAAGCATGATTGATTACTGGAGATGGATTATTTGTTACAAATACAAACTGTGAACTGCGATGAAATTCAGAATGTTGAAGCGAAGTTGAAGTGAAAACTTCTGCACTTTCAGGGAACTTGCAAGTTAGAGTTCAGCGATCCACAAATATCTTTCTCTGCCGGCATGATAGATGATAGTGCGTTTTTTCAATGTTCCAGATGGAAGATATTTCCTCCATTATCCAATCAGATTGTCTCTCCGAACTCAGGAATCTCAAAATTGACGAAATTATTTGGAGTTGACGCTCTGGCGCCAGCTGGGGGCTGAAACGTCACCCGACCGGACCCGTCCCCAATATTTTATGATATCCCTATTCGATAAGGAATAGCCATTCAAATAAATCGAAGCACAAGCACTCACTTCATTCATTCAGTAACTGCTGGTACATGGTACCGTAGCCTCGCAATATCCTGAGTTAGCATACAGTATACACATTTGCAACACGTTTGAGCTTATAACCTTCCAACCATTCTGGGTTGATCATCATGCGTTCTTGGTAAAAAAGAACCTTTTTCTTGTAATAACTAGTACGTGCCCACCAACTTGGTACGGTAGATCATGTATGGAACGACAAAAAAAACGGTAGGCACCTTACAGTAGCTTCGTAACAAAGTCAACAGATCAAGTGTCGTGGCAGATAGATAGCTTCTAGAGTGGCAGAAAGTGCTCCATAAATAGGAATGGCAACAAGGTACGACATAAAGTTCCTCATGAGCTTTGAGGACATACAGTACATACAGTACATAAACCTTGCCTTACCCACAACTGACTAGCTACTAGAGCTACAGTACTGTAGACTGTTGTAGCAAAACAAAAGCAATAAATTCGGCGTGGACGTAGAAAAGCAAAAATACTCTAGCCGGGAGTTGAACCCGGGACCTCATCCGTGTGAAGGACGCGTCATAACCAACTAGACCACCAGAGCTCGCTGCATATTTTTGTTGGAAATGTGGCATTAGAACAATTACAACCGGCAGATCAAGTGTCATCGCAGGGCGGGCGGTACATACATATCTCCAAATGTCGTTTTGCAATCCTTTTGTCAGAATTTATAGTACATCAATGCCAGATAATATGTTATGTGCCAACGTGGACATTATCACCCGCCTCTTGCAACAACATCTACAGTACAGTATCCCCTCTTCCTCCTGCCATCATCAAAATCTTCCTCATCCGTAGAGAGGTGTAACAAGAATCACTACAATGATGAACATATAAGAATTACTACAATATTAGTCAAAAATGTGATTCATTCTCATATTCAAAATTAAATGTTCAACATAAAGAATAAGTTTGATGATTTCAGATTCCATGACAACTACACGTACGAAAGCAAAATTTAATTCACTTTTATTCACTGTTCAATAGCTTTCACTGGTTGAGCATCAGTATAGTGACAGACTAACTCACAAGATCACAAAAAACCGAAGAACGTTTCAATTTCCTAAAGTACTTGCCCCGCTTCTTCCTTGCTTGCTACTTGAGTAAATATATCACATAAGATATGCAAAGCCCCGCGACACGGGATGAAGCATACCGGTACATTTATTGTGATACAATAATCAAAAGAATGAACAAAGACTACATATTCAATACACAATCAAAAAGATACATCAGCCGGGAATTGAACCCGGGACCTCAGCCGTGTTAAGGCCGCGTCATAACCAACTAGACCACCGATGCTATTTGATGACTATAATGATGAACATTTTAAATTATGATCTACTTTATTATTATACTTCGAGATGTTAGTAAATGTAAACATGAATGTCAAATATTGAAACCCAAAGTGTTATATCGCTGGAATGAATCCTCGTGAAATCTCTGATTCGTGTACAGTGGAATCAATACGCTGGTTTCGGTTGAGAGAATGGCGCATAGCATCTATTTTACCAATATTACGCACTGAAAAACCTTTTTGCGGCGTTGTTCAGAAGTTTTGTAGATACGTACCCGGTACGCGTGTGTAATGTACGGGTGCGAGTGTACTGTACTTTTATAAAAACGAAAATATCTAAAACATATTATGTTCCTCTCCACGTCCTCGGGCTCTTCTCCACATTCTATTCTTACTTTCGGTCTTATTCGCTTTATACATCCTATCACTGCAGATAAACTAAGGGCCGGGAGGGCTTCGTTCCTCCTGTGATCATTGACGATTTTGTGGTTGGCTCTGTAACTTGCGTCAACCTTCGTGGCATCGCCAATAATCTGTGCTTCTATAGAATCTTCAGAAACGACTGCCTTCCTCCCAGAGTTCCTTTTTGCATCAGAAGTACCCGCGAAATGAATCACGCTTTCATTGATTGGAAAACGTGCCGTGTATTCTTTTCCATTTCTTTTGCATTCTATAGCATCCTCCAAGATTTATTTAATATCCGTCTTTGGCGTGCCATTATTCCACCAACACCACTCCAGGGGTTATCGTTAGTATCTTCAGCACACTCATACTTGGAATCGAACACATAAGCAATGGCTACTCTTCTGCTTCTCTGGCTTAGTAATGGCTCCTCAATTGATTTCAAGGACTCCTCTGGAATGGCTGTTACAGGTTCAAAAACGTCGTCTTTTGCCGCTGTACTCGCATCTTCAGTTATTACAACAACCTCAGGATCTGTGCTACTAGTACTAGTACCATCCCCCTCCTTTTGTTGCCGCCTTTTTTTGCTTTTGTAGCTGCATGGTTTCTTCCCTCTGCCGCTAGACTTTGGCGGTTGGCCTCGCTTTCTTGGTGGTATTTCCCCACTCAATAACAGACAGATGGTATTTACTACACTTAGATTATGAAATCTAGTTTCTGTTATCTGTTTGTGATAATAAAGAAGGTTGTGGTAAATAATTGAACGTCTGTGTCTCCCGTTCCCAAACTTTGTTTTTTGGCGGGTGAACGGGACTCCGCGCCATTTTCCACCCCGAAGCCTACGCCTGTTTTCACGTACAAGCAAAATATTTCGAGGCACCGCACCGCAACACAATTTAATCAAAACCAACCACAAACCACAACAACATCGAGACAACAACAATGATTCGCAGTCGCTACCAGACAACAACTTCTACATCAAGACTGCACGACAGCTCATCCTCTGAAGATGAAGAAGAGCAGCTCCTTCGGGAGGAACAAGAACAAGAAAGGCTCCTAAGCGAACAACACGGAGAAGCAAACGATGCATCATCCAACACAAATACCAACAGCAACAAACGTCAAAGCGACGCTGAAATCGCCAACGCACTTAACTCCAATGCTGCCAAACGCAAGAAGCCCCGGGTGACACTCACAGCTGAAAAGCTCGTTGAATCGCGGGGCCTCATTGCCGTCCGGCACGATTTCCAAAAAGTCAAGTACCGCAAACCTCAACCCATCAAAGCTAGTAGTAAAACCGCCAAGAACAAGAACGTTCTCAAGAGGAAGCAATTCGATAGGGAAATTAAAGCCTCTGCTACCTACATTGGCAAACTCATGTTGGCATATCAAGAGTTTGCACTTGACATTGCCCCCAACATGCACTACAATGATACCTTCCATAAAATCCAGGATTTGGGCAAAAAGACAGAAGTCAAGACATATTTGAATACCATGAGGGAAGATATCTGCAAACAGCATCTTGAGAAAATGTATGGGCGTGATAGAGCCGAAAAATATTCTAATGAACTTGAAAACGGTTTGCAGGCTTCTGCAAATGATGATGGTTATTATGATCAGTATGAGGATGTAGGTGGGACGGGAGTGTCGAGACGTCTTGCATCGCTTGAATCAGTGGAAAGTGCGGTGGAGAGTCAACAAAATTCAAACAGCAATGGTACTTCCCAGCAGACAACTAGTCACACAGAAAATGATGACGAAGAAGTGGAGGCGTCTTTTGACGATGTTGTTCCCTCGCAGACACAACCAAATGTAGAGGAGGAGAAGGATAAAGAGGTGGACGTTTTTAGAAATGATAATGCTGATGGCGACCGCGGAGGAGATCTTGATAAACCCATGGAGGATGCCACACGCGGAAATGAAGATGAAGACGGTCTAGAGGAACCCAGGGCTGATTTGGATGATGGGGCGGAAGATCAAGATCTAGAAGAACCTAAAGATTCCGCAACTATGGACAATGAAGATGAAGACGGTCTAGAGGAACCCAGGGCTGATTTGGATGATGAGGTGGAAGATCAAGATCTAGAAGAACCTAAAGATTCCGTGAATGGAGAGGACAGTTTAGAGGAGCCCAGAGCTGATTTGGGAGATAAAACCCAAGATCACGACGACCTAGAAGAGCCTAAGGCTGACGCAGATGAGAATTTCAGCACGCAAGTCGAAAAGCCAAGAGATGAAGCTGTTGAAGCTGCAACAATTCAACCATTTGACACAGAGGAAGCAAGAGAGAATCAAGATGACGAAAAGCGTAGCGTAGACGTTGAAGATAAAGATGATGTGACGGAGCCAAGTGTGCCAATTGACAATTCGATCAGAGAGATTTCACTGACTCAAGATTCCTTATTATTTGATGGAACTCAGAGTCAGAGCGATCTACCAGTACAAATGACTCAAGATACAACGTTCGATGCAACTCAAGATACTCTTGTGTTTGATGCGTCTCAGACGCAGGAGTCTCAAAATGCTTGTACCCAGGATACTCTAGTGTTTGACTCCTCTCAAGATGCAGACGTGTCTCGTCAACATCCTATGGGAGGATCGCAAGATTATTGATGAAGTATAAGAGGGTGTAATCACGCAAAACTCGGTCACGTCATTCTAAACGATTATTTATGTCATGTTTAATTGTGTATTTTCTCTGGTCATTTCATCGAAGCCAATTCTCCTGGAACATCCAGATTTCTTGACTTGAATGAAATAATTTCGTTTTATGCACCCCTCCTCGTAGCACCAGAGCAACAACATCGTTGCATTGTCCTCGCATTTTGCGAGGACAATGATTTTTTTCCTAAGCTCTTCGTCAATATTCTCTGCAACAGCATTGTTGCGGTCTCCTCGCAATTTGCGAGCAAACAAGATAATTGTAAATATGAATTGTGTTCAATTCATCAGAGCAAGATCTTCTGCAATCTTCAGTATTCTTGACTTGGATAAAATTGGTTCCTTCCCTGGACCGCTCTTATCAATATCCCCAGCAACAACATCGTTGCGGTCTTCTCGCATCTTGCGAGCAAACAAGAGAAGTGCCCGAGTGAGTTCTGTGTTCGCGGACAGTTCTTTTTTACCTTGAGGGAATCCAGAGACTTGCATGACCGTTTCTACTATATACTGTCTGTATAATGAGCAAACTCCGTTACCGTCAAAGGAAAGAAACTTCAAGGCACAACGTGCGAAGTCTTCCATCCCTGCCAGTTTTTGAGCTATTTCCATTTTCGTAGAAACAAGCTTAATGATCAACATTGCATTTTCCCTTATACTTGGCGCTTGTTTATCGTTGGTGGCTGCATCGAGCATTGTTGACAGAAAGGATGTGTCATTGGCAAGACTTTCAAGCCGATCTCTTTGTTTCACCTTAGTTGCTAAGATTCGAACGATCTGCACTTCGCAGGCGCTCTCTTCGCACTGCATAAGTTCTTGAGCAGCGTCCAAAACAACAGCATACAGTTTGGATCCAAATTCAAAATCCTGCGAAAATAAGAGCTCCAGGACGAATGTAATGGCAGCTTGTTTAACGGATCGACTTGCTTTCTTGTTTGCTGGAATGTTGATCATCCAGTGAAGAAAAGACGTTGTCTGTGGATCCGGCATCTTTGCCAATGCACTATGGATTTCTTTTGTATGATTCCTGATGAACAACCTTAGACCTTTCACAACCTCACTCTGAATTCTTGAGCTTGGTTTAGGACCCGCAATAGTAAATAGGACATCAATCACATTTGAGCATCCATTGTTTGCAAAGACGCTTGTGGGAAGTGAAACTAACTTAGAGGCCAGTGCTGTGATACAATTCATCGCTTCGAGATCGAGACTCTGCGATTTGTGTTGATCTTTTTGTTTGGGGCTCGCGCATGGACTGATCACTGTAATTGCAATGCTGCTTACAAGCTGCTTGTCATTGGATAGGAAAGGAACAATGTGTCGCGACATGGAGAAATACTTCAAACAGGTGAGAATCGACTTGATGAGCTTTGTGTTTCGACTAGCCGTTCTTATCATCAACTCCATCGATCTGAAAAGTAAGTGCCACTTCTGCTGCACAGAATCATCACGCGATCGCAATGCAAATCTCAGTTTCTCAAGGAAATCCATGAAAAATGCATGGTTTTCGTCAACGTTAAAGGAAGGAACGGCATTGTCCGTAGCCTTGACGGACTGAGAACAATACCTAATGATATCTGAACAGATGGACGCAAGGACTGAAGGAGGCTGTTCTAAGTCAAATCCATTCCTTGTCGAGAGAGATCTAAACAGGGATGCTATTTTGTCAAGTACGTCACCACCTTCCTTGGCCAATTTTGCATTTCCAGACACCTCTGCAACTACACGTACGAGATTGCTCACTGTATTTTCGTCGGACTTCAATGCAGGGAGACACATATACATGCTCCTTTGGAAATAGCAGAAGATATCAACACAGTGCCTTAAGGTTGATATACAATCTGACAAATCCTTGCCCTTGACCAATGAATGTTGAATCATATCCAATGTCCTTCGTAACACTTTGGAGAGAACGTTTGAGCACTCTGTTATTTCAACCTCAGACAACTGGAAGGAGGGCACAGTCATTGGTGTATTTCCACCATATCCAAAACCAGCCTGATAATGTGGCGATGTCTTTCTCCCAGTACAGTGTCTCCGATAGTTGTACTCTTGCAAATGTGCGAGTATCTCGACAGTCCCTTTCATCAAAGATGTCGCATACTTGGACCAAGGTCCTTCAGTGACACGAGAACCAGGGGCCTTACCAGTATCTTTCTGAAAGGAGGAAAGGTATCCAATTTGTAGAAACAAAAAGTTATTCATCCAGTGTAAAGTACCAGCATCTGATAAATCCCCGCCCGATGCCGACGCAGGGCTTCCCTTCATGATACACCCCAAATCATTGTTTTCGGATGTGATGAATAGTTGAAGTTTATTCAAATGTCCGAGTGTATCGTCAATGTTGTCTCTCCTGACGACGGCATTTGCGACCTCATTGGCAAGGAGAATGAATTTGGATGTTCCCCCCGGCTGGTTTTCTTTCTGCCCATTCTCATCGACTTGAACTCTCATGCGTTTCTGCAAGGGGCTGTTCACATCTCCTGTATTCGAAGTGGGATACACCCGCGCGGCGTAATTGCACGACGCCATATTGGACACGAACGGATGATTACGATTCTGTACGTATGGGAAGAAGGGGAGGGGTGCGGCTCCCGAGTTTGGTCCATTGTTGTTGAAGAAGAACGCGTTTTTCTCGTCATGATCGTTTCTCTGCCGCTTCGCCATTTTGTATGGGAGATGAAATTGATTTGCGAATGCGGATGCGGATGCGAATTCCCGGCTCTGCTGGACTCGGCAGACTGATGATCACTGTGTGTGTTGAGGTTTGTGTTTAGTGTCTTTCACTTGATTCAATAGATTGAAGATCGCAGTATGCTTAGTTCATGAATCAGTATTATCTTTGTGGCGTACGGTAGAGCAGTAACAAAATGAGATGTACTGTCAAATATTAGCGATACAAGGATGCACATGTAACGACAAATAGGCGACTTAATAAAATTGTTATATTTGGCACGATCTTTGGAAATACATTGTTGATCTTCGGTAATACATTGTTCCATTTCTTGAATTACATTGTTCCTTTCTTGAATAATTTGGTTTTGTGCGACCAGTGAAAGAATACATCCCAAAATAGCCCCGAACGGCCCACATAATAAATTCATTATTGACTATCTTTCAATGTGTCGTTCCGGTTGGTATATTTACTGTATAGCCTATCTCATCTTCATGACGTAGTAATTAATTAATGACTAACATTTTCTTGGTGAGAGAGAAAGAATTTGAAAGTGTGTATGAGGCATAATTCCTATTTTTCAAACAAAGAAGACCCAAAGACCACCGTTTGAATTTCGACGTCCGCCGGTCGGCGGCCGGCGGGCGGGCCAGACAGAGTTTAACGTTTGTTTGAAATTGTTATCCCGGGATCTTATCGTATCTATCTCGACCATCGACCATCATCATGACGACCGGCTGACGCCTCGTTCATCCATCGCTATCAGCACTTGCTTGGCACTTGTTTGTATCTTGTCATATCTCACAGAATCACATCCACATCAGCGAAACATACAGTAGACCAGATGATTGACAAGAAGAAGCTATTGAAACTACAAGAACTCTTGAGAGAGGAAGAGCAGGGAAAACAATCACAAACACAGCAAGAAGAGATTCACTTGAATGCCTTTGATGATGCCCTGCGAAGTTTTGGAGTCCTTCCACCTCTGCAAAGTCAACAAAGTCAAGACGGCAGCAGTGCCAATAAGTCAGTTTGGAATCGAGGTGTGACGTCATCCATGTTTTCCATCCCCTTGAGTGCACCACCCGTCACCACCCTCGTTCCCAAAAAGTCTCTTCCCAAATCTTTGAGATCCGAGTCTTCCTTCATTCACTCTCACTCTCTTGCGGATGATAATGATGATAATGTCCTCGTTGAAGTTCCGATATCGGCATTGATGCCGGATGCACAGCAGTCATCTCAGTCGCAGTCACATTTGCCATCGCAAAGACCTCTCGCTGGGAATCTCACTTCTAAACTGGTGGAATATACGAGGGGACAAGTGGGAAAACGCAATCCATTCAAACCTGGAGGATTGGAAGAGAGTACAGACAGCCCTATTACCGCTAATGAAGAAAATGAGAAATATCCGCCATACTGCTCTCCAAAAGAAATTGAAAATGCATTCCAAGTTCTCAAAAAGGGTGCCGTGGAATCGTGGAAGGATGGGACGCTTATTACTGCTCCCCCCGGTGCTTCTTATAAGGTTGGATTGAATTTTAAAGATGTGTATGGAGATGCCGCGGATGGCATTGATGTTAATTTGTCCATGGAGAAAGTAGGTGCAGGTGCAGATTTCAATCTTCAAGAGAATCAAAGTACAAATCAATCATCGTCTGACGGGCCAGTGCAACCTTCCAGCAATGTCGTTGTGAGCAAAATGTGGGATGAGAGCTATTTTGAGGATGATTCGCTTTTCGGGGACGATGCCTCATCTTCAAGTAGTGACGATTCCAGTAGTGATGATGATGACGAGGACGAGGACGATTCTAGCCACCAAAGTGACAATGATGATGCTTCCATGCATGATAATGATGGAAATGACCAAGAAGTTCATGGCGCTGACGGCGCTAATGCAGAAGATGACATTCATGATATTGACGCAATCCTATACGAACTCACGCTCACAACTACAGCCACCAAGGTGGAACAATCCATGCTCTTGACACAAAAACAATCCGCAGCAGTCTCAATTTCCAACATTAATACAAACGCCCACAATCCCCTCCACATTGCCGACAAACGACAACTATCAGCAGGCAAAGATCGCAAATCCTGGGCTGTCACTACATCCCTCAACCTCCAAGACTTTCACTCGGTCGTTCCAAATCCAGCCATTACCTACCCCTTTGAACTAGACGGGTTTCAAAAACAGGCTGTAGCGAGGTTGGAACGAGGGGAATGTATTTTCGTCGCTGCCCATACTTCTGCCGGTAAAACGGTGTGTGCGGAATATGCCATTGCACTTGCGAGGAAGCACTGTACGAGGGCTATTTATACGTCTCCGATTAAGGCGCTGTCTAATCAAAAGTATAGAGATTTTCAGGATAAATTTGGGAATGATGTCGGGCTTATTACGGGTGATATGCAGATTAATGCTGATTCTTCTTGTCTCATTATGACGACTGAAATTCTTCGGTCCATGTTGTATCGTGGGGCGGATCTGATTCGGGATATTGAGTGGGTGATATTTGATGAGGTGCACTACATCAATGATACTGAGCGTGGTGTTGTGTGGGAAGAAGTGATTATTATGTTGCCGGATTATGTCAATATGATATTTTTATCAGCTACCACGCCAAATACAAATGAATTTTCAGATTGGATTGGACGAACCAAGAAGAAACCAGTGCATGTAATCAGGACTGACTATCGGCCAGTGCCGTTGAGTCACCATCTTTTTGCTGGAAGGAAGCTCAACAAAGTTAAAGAAGGGAAAAGTGGTTTCCTCGATAAGGGGTATAAGGAAGCAACATTGGCTTTGCTTCCAGCCTCGGAACGGATCAAGAAAGAGCAGAAAGCCAAAGGTGGAAATAGTAAGCCAGCACAGAAAAAGACTGTGCCTACACGAAATGTATCTGGATCCAGTCATTCCGCATGGCAGCAATCTGGTAGCCGCCAAGATTGGACAGCGCTTGTGAAGTTCTTGGATCGGGAAGGTCTCATGCCCACTGTCATCTTTTCCTTCTCGAAAAAGAAATGCGAAGAAATTGCAAACATGCTGAGAAGTCTGGATCTCAATACTGCAGCGGAGAGCAGTGCAGCTCACGCGTTTGCCATTCAAACAAAGAAACGCCTTTCACCAAAAGATGCATGTTTGCCCCAGGTCGTTACGACTTGCGAAATGGTGAAACGCGGAATTGGAGTTCATCACGGTACGTCCAATCTATGTTTGCTGCTGGGTATTGCTAAATCACGCTCTGTCCCGTATCAATCCTTTCATGTCCATACAAAATTACTCACTGCCACTTTACTTTTACGATTTATTTTAACGCACAGGTGGTCTACTACCAATCTTGAAGGAAATGGTAGAGATTCTCTTCTCACGCAATCTAATCAAAGGTAAGTGAATAAGTCAAGTGATATAAATTCTCGAATGTATCTGTGCCGATATTCATTGTTCCACTGATAGTATGTTGCATTAACTCATGTATGCTTTCTTCTCTTTGTTTCATAGTGTTATTCGCCACGGAAACATTTGCGATGGGTGTGAATATGCCTGCGAGAGCAGTCGTCTTCAACTCGATTAGAAAGCACGATGGAACTCGATTTCGTGTCCTCGAACCTGGAGAATATACACAGATGGCTGGTCGTGCAGGGAGACGTGGACTTGATAAAGTTGGTAAGTATGCGGATATTCAATCGCCTTACAATTTTGCTCCATTCGCCCTTAGTCTAATCGCTTATGTCTTCATCACTTTAGGGACTGTGATTATGTGCTGCTTCGGGGAAGAGCCGCCACCCCAGTTCATCCTTCGTAATATGCTGATGGGATCATCCACAAGGTTATCCAGTCAGTTTCGCTTAACGTACAACATGATTCTAAATCTTCTTCGTGTTGAAGATATGACGGTAGAAGGGATGATCAAGCGTTCCTTTTCTGAATTTGCGACTCAAAGAGCCCTAGCTTCGAATGAATATCCAAAGCTTCTAAAGCGAGGTAGTAAAGCTCTTGTAAAGTTGAATGAGAATTTCATTCGGGATACCGATATACGTGTTGGTGCTGAAGATATCTCTGACTATTATTCAGCGTCATCTGAATTGTTATCTTTGAACAAAGAAGCTTTGACCTATTTGCTCGGATTGACTGGTGGTAATGGAGGAGGGGCATTTATTCCAGGTCGAATACTTCTTGTCACTGCAGCAAGGAAGAAGGGTTGGGCACGATCACCGGCCATTGTATTGAAGGCGCCTCAGATGGCTTCCAACGGCTCCATCACCAAACCAGCTGTCTGTATAGTACTCCTACCTGAATCATATACACAACCACTGGAAAAAAGTGACACGCCAAAACCGAAAGAGTTCCACTTAAACTTTGTTGGTACTTGCAAAAATAGGAATTATGTTTATGCTCATGTCGAGGCCGGTGAAGTTTTGTTCCTCTCATCAATCAAACACAAAATTGACTCCGACAAAATTTTCAAAGAGGACTCATCAGGGGCAGGATTAAAAGCCAAGGGATCTGCATCGAAATTGTCAACCGGTAATTCATTCTTTTCTGCAAAACCTGTCGCTATAAAGGTTGATGATTTTGGATTTGGTAACATGAAATCAAGAGGAAAAGCGATTGCATCGGGTGTGAATACCAGCACTGAAGAACAGTCTCTTGAGACTGCCGTGTCTCATCTGATTGAGGCTGAGTCTTTGGAAGCTAATGTTGATCTCGGTATTCTTCTACTAAGAGACTGTGCAAAGGGAATTGGATCTCATGGAGACGATATGCTGCGCTTTGGAAGTACCTGTGATCATGCATCCAAGTTGATTATGGAAGTTAGAAGCTACAAGTCACATTTGCACCCAAATTTGGTAAAACACTATACAACTGTTGAAAAGAAAGAAACTCTAAATGAAACTATTCAGGCCCTGCAGCGGTTGCTATCTAACGAGTCTTTGCAGGTAAGGAAGAAGTTGGACCATTTCCTGATCATGTGTTTCTTCATACAACATCAACTCACATTCCACTTCATGATAGCTTTTCCCTGACTATTTGCAGAGAAAATCTGTTCTCAAAACACTCAATTACATTGACGAAAACGATACAGTGAAGGTCAAAGGAAGAGTAGCATGCGAATGCAATACCTGTGACGAATTGATTGTCACTGAACTAGTCTTTGAAGGTATCCTCAATGACTTGGAACCTCCTGAAATTGTTGCAGCGCTCTCTGCTCTCATCTTTCAAGAGAAATCAGACTCAGAATTAGATTCTGAGCTACCTGAAAAACTGCGAGCCACGTGTGAAGCCATGAAACGAATCGCCTTGAATCTAGGTCAGCTACAGAGTGAACACGGTCTTATGATTGATCCAAAAGACTACGCCGAGGCATCTCTAAAATTCGGACTTGTTCATGTTGTTTATGAGTGGGCCTTGGGAGTTCCATTTAGCAACATTTGTCAACTTACACTCGTGCAAGAAGGAAGCATAGTGCGTTGTATTACTCGT